>ERZ773183.155-NODE-155-length-86947-cov-7.428636_pt1 | contig 86947 bp, 84 predicted proteins | sample MGYA00580532_ERZ773183 | MGnify/ENA primary metagenome ERZ773183 (study PRJEB29015, sample SAMEA2737791) | human gut metagenome | biome: human gut; feature: human-associated habitat; material: faeces | place: China | collected 2012 ...
TTAGTACGACTGGGCAGTTACAAGCCCATGACCTTTAGGTCGTGGGTAGTTGACACAAGCCTGATGTTGCAATACTGCATCAATCTCAACTTCTGCCATACTCCCAGGTTTTAAGTTATGAAACATCGAACTTTCTTTCCCCTTTTCGGGTCCTTGTTCCACTACTTTTACAATACGAACAGTTCCATTTAACTCATGATAAATTCTAATTTTCATCTTTTTCCCCTTTCTTCTGTAATGGTGATTGCTCCTTCTTTTCTTTAATAGTGAGGAAAAACAGAAATACACAACACAATATAACTGCGATACCCCCGATTATCAGCAATACACTCGTGACTGGATAGAAGTGGTTTGTGTAAAAAACAAGTCCTCTTCCAACTATAATACAGCCGCCTATAAAACAAAGTGTTGGCACGATGTAATTTATGAAAAAATTTGCATTTGTTCTATTTCCATATTTCTTCATTTATTCTTCCTCCGCAATTTTCTCTGCTAGAATTTGTATTGTTCTATTCATGATTTCTCTCTGATCATGAGTTCCTTTTACGATACGGTTTATTTCCGTTTCATCAAATTCATATCCAATATCACTAAGAAACATCTGTATCATTTTCTGATTTTCTTCTGTTGTAAATGGTTTCATCTCCTGTTTAGTCGAAAATCGACTTACAAATGCCGAGTCGAGCAGATCATATCGGTTTGTAGCGGCCAGAACAATCACGTCATTCGGTATCTTATCAAATTCCTGCATCAAAGTAACTGTAATCCTACTCATTTCCCCATCTGAACCTTTACCTGATGTAGATTTTCTATCACAGCTAATTGTATCCACTTCATCTAACATAAAAATGCATGGATTAGAAGACGCATAAGCAAACGCTTTTGCGATATTTTTCGCTGTAGACCCCATATAACTGTCTATGATTCTGGAAAAATTTAGGTAGCAAAACGGAAGGGCTTTTTTGAAAGCAATATATCTTGCAAACATAGTCTTTCCGGTTCCTGGAGGACCGTATAACAAAGTCGCATTTTTATATGGTATTTGCAGCTCCATTAATTTTTGACTTACTTCTGCCATTCGGAAGATTTTACTTGCTAACTCTTTTTGTTGTTCAGATACATAATATCTTGATTCCTTAAACGACATAGAAACATCTTCGCATTGCAAAAGCCCTTTTAATTCTGCCGGAAGCTCATAAAGGAAGCCATGTTCCGATGTTAGAATTGATTTATAACGGGCTACAAAGTTTTTGTTTTTCTGCGTGGTGTCTTCATTAAGGGCACCTAAAGCCCCCTGTCTAGCTTTAAGCATATTGTTTGCGGCGATTCCCCGTATCATCTCTTTTTGTATTTCTGTTAATCCCATAATTTACCTCGCTTTATTTTCAGTGTCGTTGTCATCATTATCTTCAGCTCTTGACATGACCAGTAAAAAAATATCAATAACCAGTATTGTTAATCCGATTGAATATATCCAGTAGTTAAATCCTACCTTTAGTACTAACATTAAATAGCAGAATATTGTTATAATCCAAATCATTCTCACTGTTTTATCACGCGATTTTTTCTCTTCTTTCAACGATTTTTCAATTGGAATATTAAAGCCGAGATTTTTTAATCTATCAATGTTCGATTTGAATTGAATAAATCTGACGATAAGAAAAGAAATCAATAATTGAATAAATCCCCAATACAATATTACGCAATCCTTCGCTGCAAAAACTTTATCGCGTATAAGAAAACCTAAGATGCCAAAAGAACTAAAGATTAAAATCATTAGCATAGTTATAAAAAACTTGGTGTATAGTTTGTTAATATTGTCAAAACTCTCACATTCTATTTTTTGTTTAAAATGTATAATACAAGACAATGCCACTGTAATCGTCAACATAAGTGCTGCTTCTAAGATCCATCTACCATATCCTTTTTCATTAATGTGAGTAACTAATAGCATCTCATAAATAACAAAGAAGGTTAATACCACTGCTATTTTTATTGAAAAAATAATTTTAAAAATATTTTTTTGTGTGTTCAGCTTAATTTTCTTGTTCATAATACATCTCCATTTCTCCTTGTTTATGTTCTTGCAATGATTTTAATAACAATTCCCTCTCTTTATTCGCTGCGTCAAGGTCGATATCAAAAAATTCTGCCAGTAACCGCTCTTTGTTAATATAATCACCCGCTCCCATTACATCAGCAAATGGTGATTCTCTTACTTGTTTCCTATCAAAAACAGTATACCGTTGAAGCATCCAATCTAAAAACTTGCCGCATAATTCACTTTCTTCTTGTATCGCTTTTATTTTTTCTAAAGTTGGAGTATTAATCTCTTCCATATATGTCCTCTCTTTTATTCCTTTTCTTCTTTATGTCCACATAACTTACATTTACGGATAATATGTTTCTTTTCTTTTCCTTTCTTCATATGCTTATCGTACAGCATAAAGCATATAGCTCCACTGAATAATACAATCAAAATAAGTCCTGTTACAGCTCCACTGGATAATACAATCAAAATAGGTCCTGTTGCGAGCGAATCAATGTACGCTTTATAATTTGCTGCCATTTCTTCATCTGCTTTAATTGATAATACTTCACTCCAATCTGTATATCTTTTATTTCCGGATAGCTGGGCTCGGATACGGACATATTCGGGATGTCCGGCTTTCCATCTGCTTTGTTCGATACGAAACACAATGTTTTTTGTATTATCAGGTTCGCCTGATATTTCTGTGTAATCTGTATAATTTCTGTTAGAACTCATAGCTATATAATATCTTTTTGCACCCTTAATTGGCTCAAACTCACAATCAACAAATCGTTTTTTCCCAACCCATTCTGTTTTTTTAAGAGATATTTTAGGAACAGCAACTGTATGGATGATTGTTTCCGAAGCCACTTCTTTTTTTCTTTGCATGGACTTCACGCTAGCATAAACACCTGTGAGTACAATCACAAGAATTCCAATTATGAAATAAACTTTTAGAAATTTTTCGAATTTTGTTTTGGGTTTATATCTTTTTTGATATTTCATAAAATCTCCTTTCGCTCATACTTAGCTCTTTCATCAAAATTTAGGCGAAGGATACCCCGGGTTCTTAAGCCGGGGAGGAATTCGCCACCATCTTCAGACGGTCCTCCTTTCAGTTAGATAATTCTTCCTTGTATCAGCAAAAGTAAGTTTCTTTACACTGATACTGCCTTTGTTTACTTTCTCTCCGGATAATGTCCGGATATCAAAAAATCCAGTTTTTCGTCTTCCGAAAATGAAGTATTCCCTGCCATGGTATCTGACTTTATCAAATAACCGATAGCCTTTTACAAGGTACCCCGCCTGATTGGATTTTCGTATACCGCCTTTCAGGATTGTCTGTTTATGTATCTGCCGGTTATGGCAACGAACTTTCTTCTGATAATAGTACGTCCCATCCGATACGGCATCTGGATTCCCGCTGATACATCTCGCATCTATGTGATGTTCTTTCGGAAGGTTATGACGAATCCTTATATTCTTTGTCAGATATCCATAAGTCATCGATACCGGGATAGCCGGTTCGTACTGTTCTTTCAATGCATTATAAAAAGCCCAACGCATGATGCCCATAAAGGCGGCATCTTTAAACTTCATGCCACGCTTGATATTCTTTGGCAGTATAACGGTGCCGTTATGATACCCTTTATGGCAGGTCTCGCATAACGTGATCAGATTATTGGGTGCATTGCCTCCCGTTTTACGGCTTTCGATATGGTGGACGTTTAATATCTTGTCTTTGGATCTTCCTTTACAGCACTGGCAGGTATGTCCATCCCGGAAGAATACATACTCCCGGATATTCCAAAAATCCATCTGCTCTCCCTGCTGGTACTCTACCCCTTGAATATCTGGATTCTTAATCTTCTGGATATCAAACGATGCAGTCTCCACAATGATACGGCTGACCGGCAGGATCTTACAGACGTTTGCCACAACCGTAAGATGCGACTCCATCTTCTGCCGGATGGACGGTGCTAACCATCCTTCCTTCCGTTTCCGGTTATCGAATCTTGCAGGGCGGTATCTTGTCTTCCGGTTCCGCCTGCTCCGGCGCAGCTGTCTTCTTGTCGCCAGCAGTTTTACAATATCATCGCGTAATTCTACATCAGATTCATACAATACTTTTGTTTTTGTAGTTGCAGATATTCCAATATGTTTACTCCCGGCATCAACACCTAATGATACCGGCTGTACATTTCTTTTAGATTCGTATTGCAGCTGTATGGTGAACGGACATTTCTTTATGACTTTTGCCATCCCGGATTTTAACATCCGGCAGACTTTCCCATGCCGCTCTGTCGGCATCAATGGCTGTCCATCGTTCGCTACTACATATACCATGATACAAGTTCCTTTCTATTGGTGTGTTACTGCGGTAAGCCGGCCACACCTGCCGTAATGATACCTTCGCCAATGTTAGGATGGGAGGTTTATTATATGCAACACTGTCCCTTCCCACTAGGACTGTTTAATCACATACCGTAGAGCTGCAGGCAAGGTATAACACCTGCAGGTACCTGTCTGCATAGTAAGGCTACGCATTCTCCCCTAACGTAGTGCCCGGAACACTTAGGCTAGTCAATCAGGCTTTTGCAAGCCTCTACTTCAAGCCGTTAGGCTAAGTAGTGGGTAATTGACTTTTGTATCAAATTACTCCAATCGCTCGGCAATAGGCGTAAAAAGTCCGAATGGAAGGGTTACCATTTTCGATTTTAGAAACAACTTGCTGTGTTGTCCCCATTTTTTCAGCAACGTCTTTTTGAGAAAGATGTTTTTTTCTTCGGATTCTTCGCAAATTATACAAAATTTCCGTGATGTCTTTTTCAATAGTATCCATATTTTTCCTTTCTATATTTTTGGTGCTGCTCGTTGATTTAAGATTCTTCTTCCTTAATCGGTGTATCTGTGAGCCATAAGCGCCCCGGACCTATTATCTTTTCTTCATATCTTTTTCTTATACCCAGCATCTGGTAAAGTGTCTGAAGAAACTTTCCCTCACAGATTAAGGACGATGAAGCTGCTGCAAGTTTTCTGTTATCTATGATCATAGATTCTCCTACCGCTAACTCGTAGGCAGCAATAGAGCTTTATATATTAATTAATACGACCCGTTTTTCTGTGGAAAAAATTTTTAGAAAGCATTCAGCCACAGACAACGAGATGTTGAATAGACTTTTTTGAACAAAAACATTATTCTTTCATCCATTTTGCCAGTATATCACTGCATCCAATATCCCCGACAATTCGCTTATAAATCCGAACCCAGTCGGATTTTTTAAATGCGACCGGAATATTATTGCTCTCAAGATACGCATTGTTTTAATCCCCAGCCGGTATCCTCGCGAAGGCTGATTGCCGAGCAAAACCCGGCGGTGCTTATTTCTTGTCAGTAGGGGATACCGTTTTCTCTCCGCCCACTACTGACGCTAGGTTAACTATACAATTCATCTCGCTACCTACATTTCATTTAGAGGGTAGGAGAATCCTTGTTTTTCTTATAAAACTACCTCCTTCCTAAAACAGATATTTAATTTATATATCACTTTTTAGAAGAGAAGCATTTTTATAAGAAAAATTTAGTTGTTGAAGGATTGAATATCAGTATCAGATAAAACTCCTTTTATACCGCTACGGCATCTGACGATATTTTGCAAACAAACGTCATCAATATGTCCATATTGACAAAGATCTCGCGCCATCATCATATCGCTATAAAGCTGCAGAATATTTTCTTTATTTTCTTGTTCTTCAGTCTGTCTATATAAAGCATTACATATGCCTACAAGATCATCCTTACTTAACCTTACAAGAACTTCACCTTTTTCTTTTGATATATTTTCTATATTCATTCTTATTTCTCCTTTTCTTCTGTGATAGTAACTTCCACGATTTAAACTTTCCTTTTTCTTATATAATCCCTTCTTCCTTAATTGATTCGAGATATTGACATGAAATATTTTCCCTCCTTTTCGTCAATAAATTATCTCAAAAAATAGAATGTCAGACTGTGGAACGTGATACACCGGCGGCAACTGAAGTTGACCGCGGCTTCTTTACTAATCCATCTTTTCCCATTTGATTTCCATTTTCTTTTTCCCCTTACTTTTTTAATACTATTCGTTCTTTCTCAACGGCAATTAATGCAGTATGTAGATTTTGTAATGCCTGATCGCTAATTCTGTCAAATGTAGACCAACTCATATTGTGTAAACTTTTTTCGATAGCTTTGATAAGATATCTTCTTTCTAAAACTTTTTTGACATCTTCTTTTGATAGATACAATTCGCTTCGAGTGTAGGAAAATGAATCATCTACTTCTTCAAAATTATTTTCCATGTCAAAACGAATCTCCCATCCATGACTATCTTCTACTGTGATATATTTACGACCGACTTTTACGACCGTACATTCTTCTGTTGCAGCATCAATATCCATTGTTTTACGAAAGTCTACGTTTTTCAAAGAAAGTAAAATTGCTTTCTGTCCTTTCTTAAAATCTTTCTTTTCCATATTTAGAGTTTCCTTTCTTGTGTTCTGTCTTTGTGATGATGCACTTTTCGTTTTTATGTCGAAAATCTCCAAATCTTTTGTGCTAAAATTTTAATTATGTATAAAGTCTAGGAGCTGGTAGATTGAATCTAAATTAGGGGCAGTCGAAAATAAATCATTATCAACTGCGTTGTGTAATGAATCAGTAGCTCGCTTTAAATATTTAGAGGCACTTACACATGTAATAACAAAATCATCTTCATAAAATTCTTTTTTCAAAAAAGAGAAAGAATGTTTTGGGAGAGGAAGATCTAAAATATCATTATTGTGTGTAGTGAAAAAGAGCTGTTCGTTTTGCCGTATACTATTAATCATAACAGTTAGAATAGCTTTTTTCACATCGCTATTAATATGAGAAAATTTTTCGTCACAATAATAAAAACTACATTCTCTTCCAAGTATTGAAGTAAGCACGCTGGCAATGGCAATTCCTTCTTTTGTGCCGCTAGAGAGGATATCTTTATTGATAACTTCACCATCCTGCATAACAATATCTTTATTTTTCATGCGAATAACAAAAGTATTTTCTACCTGAGCTATTTTTTCTACTTTTTTAATAGATGGATCCAATGTATGTAATATATTCTGCAAGACTCTAATATAAAGATCTACATTCTGGTTTAAATTGGTGTTGACTATTGAAGAATCTGATGGATATTCAAATAACCATGATAAATCAGTTACTTTTTCTAATTCCTGTACAAAATTATTATCGTAACTACACTTTTGGTTTGAAATTTTTTCAGCACAAGTTTCATAGCTGTCTTTTAAAGTGATAGGTACTTCTCGTATACATACCTTAACATTTTCAGCGGTATATTTTTCAACTCTTAGCGGTGAAAATATTGCATTAATTCTATACATTTTGAAACCAGAAGTTATAAAATCCATTGAAAAATAAGCTTCTTTTTTAGGATTATTTATTTTTTGTACAATAGTGGTATATTGTTTTTTGCATATAAAGTTAAAAATATCCATCATCATTTTACCAACGGAGGTTTTTCCGGAAGCGTTTGCACCTAAAAGAATATTAATCTTTTTGTATCTGAAATTTGGTCGTTCCATCAAATACTCATCTGGAATGTACGAATTAACAGTTTTTTTAGGATAGGACATATTCATGTGAAAATCTTTAAAAGAATAGAAGTTGTCCGTCCTTATATCTAATACAATCATTTTTTGGTCCCCTTTTCTGTTTAGTTCGTAATACACGAAACAATCTTCCTCCCTTTAGTACATTATATAAGATGTATAAAAAATGGAATTTTTGTAAGAAAAAAAAGCCTCATTTCTGAGACTTTTTTCTTATAAATATTATGTTTTTACTAAAGAGTAATAATTCGATTGCGAATCTGATTAAGAAATCATTGTTTTATCATTTTTCTGCTTCCACAAACACAATGTACTTTAATCCATTGAATTCAAAATCCCATTCACCATCGTATACATCATCCGGATCAGTGCGTGTAAGTTCATATCCATCATGGAATAACACACCTTCTGTGTATGGAGATTCTTCTTCAGAAATTACCAACTTAATATCTGCTTCAATTCCATTTGAAAACTTGGCAGTATGAATAATTGTTTCGTCTCGCTTGTATCCATATTTTTGATAGATTTCATCTCCTGAAAGATTAAGCAAATCGTTGATAAAATCCATCTCTTCACGAGATATTTTAATTGTTTGTACCATATGTTATTCCTCCATTCTTATGAAACTCTTGTTTTCATTTCTTTTGTAATGGAGTATTACATTTTCTCATCTGAAACAATCTCCGTAATATGATCTGTCTTTCGATCATAATAATAGACGGAATCAGATAATACATCCCCTATTGATACAACTGTGGTATTGGCATCATGAACCATAGACAATAATTTCGTAGGGTCGTTTATTCTATCTGATGGAAGCAAAATTACTTCGTGGATACTAGAAGGCAAGATATACATGTCGGTTCCTTTTTTATTTGCAAAATCTTTTAATACATCTCCATATAGCAATGCAGAGGCTCCATTAACTTCCTGTTCATTTGTCAAAATATACATTGGAATAGTACTTGGATATAAAATGAAAGACATCTTCCCTGCTAACATCTCCTCCATATCAATAATTTTAGCTGGAAATAAACGAGGTGTGTTCTGTTGTGCCGTTAGGATTAAATCACTAATAGTAACACCCCACTCTTTGACTTGCCTATTTGTGATCAAGGAAGTAGAAACGCCATCATTATCAATATGCGCTACCCAGCGAAATGTTACCGCAAGATCATGTAATCTTCTATGTGGACAATCCTCTAACAGTTCCTTATTTTTTTCATAATTTACAAGGCGATAAATAATTTTTCCACGTACATTTTCAAATTCCTGCAAGTTTGGTATTTTGACGGCAGCCATCTGAACCTTTTCATTATAATCATCTCTTATCTTTTTTATGACATTTTCCAACAGCTCACCGTTTTGATAGTGTATGTAATAATCATCCAGATAAAGTATCGGACTGACATCTTGTCCACTTTCTCGGATAAATAAGCCGGCTTTAGAAACACCATTGTTCTTTTTAACAACGGATATTTCTACCTGACTTGTCTCTTTCCAATCTTTAGACGTAATGCTTTCCTTAATCCATGCCTTAAACTCTTCAAAATTCATCATAATTTTTTCCTCCTGTTTTTGAAAATTTTTACGATTTTAATATGAATGAATTGTAAAGTATGGATTTTTTACAAAAAATATTTTTTCTCATAAAAAAGAAATCCTGAATGAAATGACAAAAGAAAAAGAGCCAAATAATTGACTCTTTTTATACGAACATGAAAATACTGATTATTATATTGATCTGTGATATTAGTATTTTGTTATATCTTTTACACAAATCGTACAATCTGGAGATAAGAAATTTTTCGCACAACAAGCTCGATGCTTTCCTTCATATGGTAAATAACTACCATTACGGAAAGCGGCTTGAATATTATCATCTTCGTTATCATCTAAATTGTAAACATAAGTTCCTGTTTGCATTTTTTCAATTAATGGTCCGCATGATGAAGATTGTTTACATAACTTTTTTTGTTCATCTGATAAGCTAGTAACAACTCTTTTTACGAAGCCGGAATCTTGTTTGATTTCAACTACTGAAACTTTTCCAGATTCAAACATATTCTGAATCACATCACATTTGCAAAACCACTCTTCTAAATTTGGGGTTTTTGTTTCACCTAAGCTTATTGGATAATCTAAATCAGCAACCTTAATTTCTTTTTTCATTGTAATATCTCCTTATGTGTTAATATGAATGTTGATTAATAGCTGAATCTTACGTCAGTTTCTGTCTCGATTTCTACATCTGCTCCATACTTATGGATGATGTAGTCTCTGGCAGATTCTAATGATTCATGTTGTTTGAAATAGCCATCGTCCTCTTTTGTGAAAAACTCTATTCCAGCGTAATTTACAACGACACGCAAAATCGCTGTTTTCTCAGCAGGTATTGGACGATTGAGTCCTTCCAAAGCATCTGCTAATTTTTCTATCTGTTCTTTTTTCCATTTAGCATCATTTACCAAATCTTCGATACTGCTAGGACAGCCGTTTTCTCCGCGACAGGGTATATAGACTTCTACTTCCTCGTCTACATCGAAACCTTTTGCCCGTTTTCTAACTGCTTCGACAAATCCTTCTTTAGAACCGTCAAACCAGATGATTTCAAACCAGTCTTCTCCGAGAGGAGTACCCTGAAAAATTTCTACATAGTAATCTTTATTTTGTTTGGAAATTTTTCCATCGCAAGAAAATCCTTCATTTTTTACTATGTCTACAATTTCTTCTGGTAAAACCATATTTTTGTTACTCATGATTTATTCTCCTTTTGTTATCTTAAAAAATTGCTGCAACATAGAAACGCATGCTGAAGCAGACGGAAGCATTGGTAGTTCATGATGGATTATACCACCAGAAGAAAGCAAGCCAGATATTAATTCGTCTCTTGAAACCCAGAAAAGATGATTTCCATCTGTAGACATTACCTGTTCCTTTCCAGCTACGCTATCACTTTCATTATTGAGCAGATGATTATTTTTTGCATTAAAAACCTCTGTTACCTGCTTGGAGTCCATTGATGTCATTGCATAAAATAATAATTGCGGCTTTCCACCTTCCAGTAAGTCTCTGTAAGCTGCGACTAATTTGATAGGACCCGAGAGAATATTATTTTTATCTCTTAAAAGTGTTTCCGGGGGAATTCCTAATTCATCTTCAATTTCCCGGATAATCCCATTCTCAAGTCCAGCCATTGTGAATTGCAAGAAAGGATTTAAAGCGTATTTTGTTTTAAGGCTTGCTGCGACACTATTAGAGTAAGTATCCTCACCAATAGATACGCCTTTTTTTCGAAAAACAAACATAAACTTTTCATCAGAAGTTTCAATAAATCCATTGAATCCTAAGTGATTAGAAAGAGAAGAGTCTTTCAAAGAATGAATTACTGGTCCACCTTCTAACATTTTACGGACGCTTGCTCCGTTACTTAACGCATAATCCATAGCGCGGTTTGTAACTAATGACTTATAATAAGTTGTTCTGCCTGAAAAAATCTGAAATAGATTTTTCTCACTGTTAAGCTTCCAATCATCAACACGTATATTTATATTATCATATACCTTAGAAGTTTGATAAGAAGAAAACAGCTCATCAAAATGTGTATTGATGACTTCGGGCAGCTTATATTCGCTTGCTGGAGCATCAATGATCTCAACATTTTTGTCATACAACCAAGCTATACGAATAACTGGTAAGATTGAGTCGTTTTGTCTTATAAAATTTTGTTCTTTGTTATAAATATTCACAAGGTCTGCATATTCTGTAGTTAATCTATCTGACATAGTGTTCTCCTTTTTTCCTTCTGTAAATGTAAAGATTCTAACTTTTTATCAGCTCTGCCGGAGGCAATACACACACTCCAAAAACTTAATGTGATACTGCCAAATAAGATGAATAATAAAATAGACATCAATTAATCCTCCTTTTAGTATACCAACTTGGTACCACAGTCCGGGCAATGTTTTGGTCGCATCTCATGGAAATCATCATTTCGAGCTACACTACACCCACATATTGGGCAGCAAATTTCATCGTCTGCATCCCAACCGGTTTTTGTAACCGCAATACCATTTAAGAATCTTTTTTTTGCGTTAAAATCTTCTAAACCTAATAGATAGTCCGTTGTAACATCAAAGACTTTTGCGATTGCAACAAGAACATCCAATCTTGGTGTAGTGAATCCATGATAGTAAGAGTAAACACTTGGCTCAGATACATCAACCGCTTCTGCCAGTTTATGCTGCGTGAAGCCATTTTCTTTCATTAATTGTCGTAATCTTTCGTTAAATGTAGCCATTATTTTTTTTCCTTTCTAGCAGTTACCCGTCAATATCCGATTGCGTATTTGCTGCAACTCCTCATAAAATGTCTGTTTGTCTTCAACCATATGGATCTCCTGTACAGGAACGACTCGTATTTTTCGCTCTTTATACTCATAGACATCAGTTGTTTAGTTGTGCTGGGATAAATTGGTCACTGCTCTTCAATATGTTTGGTTTAATTCATATCAATCCTTCTTACCAAATATATTTAAAAATTCTTCTTTAGTGTACATATAACCACATCCGTTGTTATCAATTATTCCAAAGCATTGTCTTCCATGGTTGTCTGTGTAAGAATTTACTTTTATTCCATGTCCTTCGAAAGTGCCATACAATGTATCAAAAGAGAAATCCCAACGAAGGAATTTATATTTCTTTCCATTATTAGCAACAACATATTTTCCAAGCATATCAGAAATATTAATATGTTTGTCTCTTTGGAATCCTTCGAATTCTCCAGAAATTATGTCTTCGTACTTCAAATGTTCGCTGTCTATTTCATGGTCCAAGTGATAAACGTATCCCTTTAAAGAATCTTTACATGTGTAAGTAAAAGTTGTTTCTTCACCGGTTTCCAATGAAGTTAATGTTCTTGCGTAGCAATATCTTACTTCATTATCATAAGTTTTGTAAATAACTTCTTTCCACTTTTTTACATATCCTGATAATGGCTGTGTTCTGACATTTAAGATTTTTGAAGAAATTAACAGACCATCCTCCTCTATAGCATAATCGAATACAGAAGTTTCTTTACGTACTATTAATTCTTTACCATCGAAAAATGTTCTTTTTGCCAGTTTATGCTGTGTGAAGTCTTTTTCTTTCATTAATTGTCGTAATCTTCCGTTAAATGTAGCCATTTTCCTTTCCTTTCTAACAGTTACCTGTCAATACCCGATTGCGTATTTGCTGCAATTCCTCATAAAATGTCTGTTTGTCTTCAACCATATGGATCTCCTGTACAGGAACGACTCGTATTTTTCGTTCTTTATACTCAGGATGCACATTTAAGAAATCAGCAGCTTCGCTTGGTGAGAAAAAGAAATAAGGAAGATAACACATATTCGTAAGCATTAATCCCCATCTTTTTGTTGTTTCCATTTTCATGATATTTTCCCTCCTTGTTTTGAAATATTGTACGTGTTTAATATGGATATATGGCATGGTTTAAATTTTAGATGATAAACGGAATCAAATTCCGAAAGAAGTATTTGGAACAAACAAAAAAGACTCATACCTTTTGGGTATAAGTCTAAAAGCATAATATATAGACGTGGAGACTTCATTATTCTGCGAAATACCTCTTTGCGATTTCTTTATAAAATAACTCCTTCGTAAAATCGATTGATTGCGAAAACACTTCAAATTTGCAGATTTTTTGTAACTTTTTTGCATAAGAATCTAAAGATTTGGGACGTAGTCCATCTTTTTCGCTTTTTAAAATATCTTTGTATATGCCTTTCAATTCACCATCTGAAACACCGTTGAACAACTCAAACATTCTCTATCTCCTTTTCTTCTTTATAACTTGTGTGTTGCATCTATTTATAAAAAGCCCTTTTTGGTATATTAGTCATCAAAATATCTCTTTATATCTTCTTTTGTAATCTCATTACGCTGCCCATTTACGTATGCGTTTATCCACGGATCTTGGTTATGTGTCAGGTTCACTAGAAATGTAGCTGAACAATATGCAAATTTATCAACGACTGCCTGTATCATTTCTTTGTCATCATCACTAATAATATCCTCATAGTAAATACGCTCTGTATTCCAGATATTCTTTTTATCAAATTTCACATAGTAATCTATTGTTGGGATATCCATGCCACCATACCTCTTATATTCTCTGTATATTTCCGGTACAACGGGTCCGAAATCCCATGCTTCTATTTTTTCGTCAAAACATGGAGGACAGTCATTTATTAAGAAAAACGCTTGTACAAAATATAGTAATTTTTGCAGCTTTAAGTTGGATACCCCGTAATCTTTTTTTGTTGCTATACACAATGATGTAATCTCTAACAGGATAGGTGTGATGTTCTTCTTTCTTCTTTTTCTTTAACATTTTTCCATCCTCTAAATCTCCCTCTTTTTAAACATGTTTAAAAATATTTTATCACTCAAAGAAGAAGCCATATATTTATAAAAAAAAGCCAGAGACTCCGGCTTTACTTAGACAACAAAAAGCACCTATACAACAATGTGTATAAGTGCTTTTTAACCATAATCTATATGGTTTTCTCCTTAATAAGAGTATAGCATGTAAGAAAAAAGTCTTCAATCTATTTCGTGCAATCTTCACTAATAAAAATATACATGCCCATTATCTTCTACAAGAGTATAAGCTTCATCCTCGCACTCTGGACTTTTCGAAAATGCTTCTAATGTTGAGATTAATTTTTCAGTTAAGACAATGCTATCATCGTAATAAAAAGTTATGCCATTACTGATAGCGTATTTTGATAAATCTTCCTTATGTTCAAAAACCTCTTTCAAAATAGATTTACAAGATAAAATAGCGGCATTATATGAGTTCTCTCGATTGGTATGTGCCGGCTTCTTTAATGCATTTGATAATCTGTCTTGCAAACAACCATATTCTGACAGTTCCATTTGATCTTCTTTTTCTACCATTCTGTTGTATTCTACCTCAATGATTGACTTACACTCAGAAATACCGGCATTATACCCAGCGTTTTTGCTGGTATAATCCGGTTTCCTTAATTTCCTGGAAAATCTGGACTGCAAATAATTGTATTCATTTAGAGTCATTATTAATCCTCCTTTTTTTTTGTTTCATTCTGACATATATCTTCTTCAATTTCCCATAGAAAATTATCAGTAATAGTCCATGGAACACGCAAATCAGGAAACATCATCAAAACTAATTCAGCAATCACTAACAAAATACTAATAATAGAAACAATGAAAACGGTAAAAATTCCTATTGCAATGCAAAATACTAACTCTCCAACAATCATCAAATCCTCCTTTTATTTTATCTTTTATCACATTTATTACATTTTCTATAATTTTAATCCCAACCCCAGAGGGTGCAATTACGTTCATGAAATCTCCGATTCCCTTTTTAGGTTTTTAATCCCCGTAGCCCTGCGGCTACGCTCCTATAAATCCCCTTTCTTATTAATATATCATACCATTTGAAACAACGCAGGAATTTTTATAAGAAAATCTAAGCTTTAGAATTCGTCATTTTAATCCCAATGATTTTCTCAATTCCGCCTCTGCATCATCCTATATTTCTAATTATCTGTTTAGGAATTACCTTATGATTACCGCTCCCATTACTATACACTTTATCCCACGCTTTTCCAGTGGCATTTATATCTTCACTCCAATCCCATGGATTGAGAAGTCTTTTTCTTTCGATAATCGGATTTATGAGCGCTGCATAATCAGAACCTATATCCAAATCATACTTCATCTGAATACGGATTGCACCGAAACCGCAAAATAAATAATAGACTTCGGGAATAACTGGTCCGAATTGCCAAGCTTCAAAATCATCATCAAATGCCAACATATCGTTTTTCAAAAAATCTCTTTGAATGCAGTAAAGAATTTTTTGTAACTGCAGATTAGAGATTGGATGTTGATCAATAGTACATTTATTTATTATATATTTTGCGATATGAACAGCTTCATATGACATATTTTTCACCCTTTTTACCCATAGCCATCTGTTTATTATCCACCCTCAATTATTTCTGTAATTCTTTTTATAATCTTCTCTTTTTCCACCTCGAAGAAAACCGATAAATATGTAACTGTAAATACTATATTGTTCCGAGAGTAATCCATTATATTAATATATTTTTGCAAGAAAAGACGGGACGGCATCAACAGTTCTGCTGCAAATTTATCCACTAGAATATCCTCAGAATATTCATGTTCTGTTTTAATATAGGTTTTTGAAAAGAATTTCTTAGGATGTTCAAAAGTTGGATTACCAATATAATCCAGTAAATAATGTCCTAACTCATGTGCAATAATAAATCTCTGGTGATAAAATTCTTCTTTCGCCTGTACTACAATAACCTTATCATGATGAAATACTTTTTCTGTAGTGCCTCCAATATATATATTGCCAGAAATATCTTTTCCAAGTTTTTCTATTTTAAATGCTTTAACCCCAAAATCACTAACAATTTTTACAATAGGCGTTGGAGCAACTAATTCTGCCGGGTTATTTTCAATTAAGATGGAATCTGCAAGCTGTTCAACTTCCAGTGCCGTATATTTCTTCTTATATCTCTTTTCCAAATACTGAATTAAATCTTCATACATTGTTATTGTCCTTTTCCATTTCCTCTATTGCTTCAATCCGGAAAGCAACAATTTCCAATGGTACTTTATAAATGGCACTCAATCGAAAAAGTAAAGGATTCCCGTATAATCCGCATTGTTTACATTCCTTATATTTTGAGGAGAAGGATGCTCTTGGCATTAAAAGGGCTGCTGCAAAATAGCTTGCCTCCTTTTCCTCTGTTCCCTTTTCTACTTTTTTATTTTCTTTATGGAGATATACAGACCCTATTTTGTAATGCAACACAGAATGAGCAAATTGACGGGCAATGATAAAACGCTTCCATTTAAATCCCATCTTATTGTTTACAGAGATCGTAAGAGAAAGCCCACTGCTTTAGCGGTGGGATGAATCGCTTTTAATATGTATTTTAGAAGAGGTTTTATATCAAAACATCTTCTAAAATATGATATAATAAATCTATACATAAAAGATATAGACGTACCAAAACAACTGTATTACTAATAAACAGCGATATATAGAAGAAGCATTAGGAGGAACGATGCATACTTTACAACTCCGATTAAAGACAACTGCATATGACAGAAAGGAGATCACACGAAGATTCTATGCCCTTTCCCATATCCATAATGTCCTTGTGAAACATGCGAAGAAGCTGTTATGTCAGCTGGAACATAACAAGGAGTATCAGGGGATACTTACGGAGTACCGTGCTTTATCCAAGATAAAGAAACCAACAAAAGAATCGGATTCCAGAAAAGATGCTCTGTTGCAGAAAATGTCTTCTTTCAGACAGAGGATGGGACTGACCGAAGCTGGGCTTCAGTCTTATATCAAAGTATGTGGAAAACGGTATAAGAAGCTTTTATCCTCTCAGCAGGTGCAGAAAGAGGCATCGAATGTCTGGAGAGGCGTAGAAAAAGTCCTGTTTGGTAACGGGAAACAGCTTCATTTTAAGAAGAACCGGGATTTCACTACAATCAGCGGGAAGACAAATACCAATGGAGCTAAGTTTGACAAAGATACATTGACTGTAGACTGGCTTGGTCTGTCGATGTTCTGTAAACTTCCTAAAAGGGAGAAGGACAGGCAATACATAGAAGCCAGTTTATCATCGGCTATCTCCTACTGCCAGATCCACCGGAAGATGTTTTCCACTGGCTGGAGGTATTATGTGATCCTTGTATTAAAAGGGGATGCACCGAAGAAACTTAAACAGACCGGGGATTCTACGATGGGGATAGACCCAGGAACCTCCACGATAGCCGGTGTCTCAGAGACTAAAGTCATCCTCACAGAACTTGCTCCGGAGACAAAACAGTATGAGAAGGCAATCTATCGCCTGCAGCAGTCGATGGACCGCTCTAAGCGGGCAATGAACCCAAAGAAATACAAGCCAGACGGAACAATCAATAAGCAAAACCATGACCCATGGAGATTTCCCCATACCTACCGGAAGAACCGTGACCGCTTAAAGAGTCTGTATCGGAAGAAATCGGCATATATCAAGCAATCCCATGAGATACTGTGCAATACACTTCTGGCAGACTCCCGGCACTTTCTTGTAGAAAAGATGAATTACGCAGGACTTCAGAAGCGCTCAAAACACACAGCCCGGCAGGAACATCTGTCAGAGGTGAAGAAAAAAGATGGCTCTACTCGCAAGATATATAAATACAAGAGGAAGAAACGGTTCGGACGTTCACTTGGCTCCCGTGCCCCTGCTATGTTCCTGCATATCTTGCAGCAAAAAGTACAGCTGTATAACGGGAGTTACCGTGAGATAAACACCCGGACATTTTGTGCGAGCCAGTATGACCACGTTGAGAATAAAAATAAGAAAACCCCATTGAACCAGAGAACAAAGATTATTGGAGAGCATACGGTACAGAGAGACCTGTACAGTGCTTTTTTGATCAGTAACACAACGAATGATCTAAGCCACGCTAATAGAAGGAAGTGTAATAAGAAATTTGCTGATTTTATCGTAATGCAGGAAAAAGAAATAACTCGGATGAAAGCATCCGGGTCATCCATGAAACAATGTTTTGGATTTTAAGATAGAGAAATGGGCATCGGCATCTGCCCAGCTGCCAGGAAGTACCATCCATAGATGCGGAACCCCTACGGTGGCAAAATCCTGAAAAATCATACTATATCCATTCTTATAGGACTGGTGATGTTGTTATAATCTAAGGAATCCCACGGATTTATCCGTGGGAGGATGTCAACAGTCTTCTTGGTCGAATACCATATTCCAAGTATAGGAATATATTCCGATATGTTTATTCCATCGAAATTTTTCAGGAAGATAATCTCTCAACGCCCCTTTAAAATCCTCTTGAATTTGTTTTATATCATTTTTATCAAATGATACATTGAGTAATTCTGATATATTAAGATTAGGATGCATATCCCATAAAATTGCATAATGCTTTTTCTTCTGTAAATCAATGTAGCTTTGATTACATTTATTCTTCTGTTTCAATGGAAATAATTTTATTTCATCATTATATTCGGGATCAATTTCTTTAAACGTAAAAAATCCATGTCCATCACTTCTTTTAAAAGAGCGTTCTCCAAAAGTACTCTCAGTTATAGATAAATTCAAAGTTTTTATTTCATTCTCAGATAAATCAGGATGTCTCTCATAATATCTTTTTATAAAATTTTTGAACTCCTTGGTTGATAAGACGCAACCGATGCCGCATTTTTTCGAATAAAATGTACACATACTCTTTCTCCTTTTATTTTTCTTGCATGAAAATACATATCATTAAAATAGTGAAAAAATCGCTTTGTTTTAAACCATAATTTTATCCCAGAATAATTTCGTCCAGGGAAAATATCAAGTAACATAGAAACACTGCCTCCCATTCTTGTTAAAAATATGCACTCAGAATTAAAATTGTGGATAAGATTGTAGCAACCCATTTTCTTGCTTCATGATGTTTTGGATATATTGGAAGAATATGAAAAAGATTGTGTATTTCTACTCTGACAATTAAAAATAAATCAATCAAGAGCAAGATTCCTAGTATTACTTTTATCGTATACAACATAATCATTACATCTTCTTTTATATCGTGCTGCACTCCGATTGTTTAATCGGTACAATTTTCTTACTTAACACAAGTTTTTTTGATACTAAATATGTTGATATACCCAAAATTAAAATAGATAATACAACATGTATAATTACTACCTCTTACTAATTTCTTCAATATCTATAAATGTTTGGTTGTAAATATCACTCCATTCAGTGAGCCGATATTTTTTCCTGTTATATATCTTTAAAGGATATTGGAGAAATAATTCTACAGTTCCGCTGATTCCTTTGCTATCCGTATATATTGCATCAATGGTAGCCGAACACGCTCCATCCGCTTTAGACCAGCCACGTCCTCGTGTGATGTGATATGTGGCAAAATCAACTTCGTAATTTAAATCTTTCTTTATTTTTTCTTTAAATTTTTGCTGTACTTCTGTCATGGATGTCGCTCCTTTTATCTTTATTTTTTCTTGCATGAAAATACACATATTTGATCACACAATGAATTACCAATATTCTTCCCCTACCGGTTCTCCAAAATCAATTTCTTCCATTTTTTTTAACGACCAAATAATACTTCCTTATCAGCGAATTTTTTATCTCTTTATTTAAGGAAGTATTTTTCCATGGATCTTCTTCACAAGTCTTCTTTGCGAGTACAATGGGTTCTGTTATTTCAGCATATGTATCTACAACTTTCTCAATAAGCCTTTTATCATCTCTTGATATCTCAGTAACTTCTTTTTTGATTATACGCATTTTTTCACAATCAAGTTGCAATACTTTTCTGTTTTCCTGTTTAGGTATTCCTCCTCTCCCGTAAATTTTATATTTTTGATAAATCTCTGGTATTACCGGACCAAACTCCCCTGCAATAATAACCGCCTTAAAACACTCCCTATTCTTTTCTACCAGAAAAGCGGCTTGAATATAGTAAAGAATTTTTTGCAATTTTAAATTACTCATTGATTCCCCACAACCAGCATCATAAGCATAATTAATCACATATATTGCTACATCTAATACATTGTACATATTCCTCTCTTTTCTCTATATGATATTCGGTAATATCCTAGTATTTATGATTGTTTCTATTTTCTGCATCGTTTAACATTTTATCATAGGACAGTATTTTAATATGAGCATTCCGATTTTTATGATATTTATACATCCCTTTCTTATCCGGTGTATCCATCATATCCATGTCAAATGCCAGTTCTCGCAATTTTGGAGTCAGATTGCAGACAGCATACAGATAAAACTGTGTGCTTTCGTTTGTGAGGATTAGGTGTCCATTTTTGTCTTTCATCTTATTTGTACGCAAACTACCAACATAATTTAATATCTGTGTTATTGGATTTTCTGTTTTTGTATAATCATCTCGCATTACACTATCCAGCTCAAGGATTGTGATTACCTCATACGCCCTTCCAGTATTTGGCTCATCAGATACTGCAACTGGGTAGTCTGGCATTACGATATTCGGACCTCTCTTTTTTATGGCACCATTAAACGGATTTTCCACTGCAATATAATCGGCATAAGCCAACCTTTCATCAATTAACCATAAATTAGAATAGATCAGATTGTGCAGATACTCTTCCTTATTGTATTTTCCGAAATTCTCTGATTGCAGCACGAATCTTAATAGCTCCAAGACAACTTTTCGATGAGTAACATATTGAGACAGATAAGCCTTGTTTGCTTCACTCATTTTATCAAGCTGCATTTGTAGTTCCTGCTGATACTGTTCATAGTTTATCGCTCCTGATTGCAATACGCTTATAAGCTTTTTAATCGAAGCTGTAGTTATCTGCTCCTTTTCTAATCTTTTATTTTTCACCATATAACACCCCTTATGCTGTTCAAATTTAGAAGTTAATCTCTTTATTAATATGTTCAGAAATACCATAGCACTTGTTTTAATCCCCCGCCGGTATCCTCGCGAAGGCTGATTACCGAGCTACCTACAGTTTGATAAAATCGTCTTCTTTTACCATATTTCTTACTCCTTTCATTGATGCGTTCATTTTTTCGCTCTTATATCTGTGCATTTTTTTTCGCACAACTCATAGTATTAGCTGTATTTTTTCGCAGATATAACAGTGCGTTTTTTTCGCTCCTATATCTGTTCTTTTTTTTCTCTTATATAAGACATTTTTTTATCACAATTATATGTGTGCTATTATTTCACTCTTATAAGAGTGCCTTTTTCTCTCTAATATACCTGTGCTTTTTCTTCTCTGATTAGATCATATAAAATATATACTTTTAGATGGACTTTATACAGGAGTTATACAGCACATGGATATAACATTTATGGATGAATGATATTGGTTTTTTTGTCAGCCAGCACTCTCCAGAATAATAGGCATCCGGTACATACTTTTGTACTTCATCCGGCAGCAAATAATCCTGGCTATCCATCTCATATACATGCAGCACCGGATAAAACCCAAAACTAGCAATCCGATTTAAGGCTTCCCCCGCACATGGCGATGCATTTAACGCTTTCATGATATCTTTCTTCATATCTTTTCCGGTTCTTATACAGCAGATCCGTCTAATCGTTTGATCTTCTCCTGGTGCTCTGTTTTTTGGTATCTTTGGTTCAAATTTTTCCACCGGGTCAAAACTGACGTGAATAAATTTTTGTTTTTGCATACGTTTCTCCTTTCTTTCTAATATGTTCTTTCGCATAAAAAGAAAGACTGCTTATGCAGCCTCTCTTTCTTGCAACAAGTTTGTATACTTATGCTTCATTTTTTCGGATAATCTTCCATCAAATTTTCAATATTATCCCAATAGGATAAATTGCAATCATATTCCCCATCACACACATAATTTTCAGCAAGAATTTCTGCATCTTCCTCTGATATTTCAACTCCCATGTCCTCTGCATGAGATAAAATATCATCTGTTACATGTTCAGCCCAGACCATTCGGTAAATTTTATCTTTTTCAATTGCCGAAAGTTCGTTAATCTTACTTTCAGAAACATCCGAATCCGTAAGATAAGCATTTATTTTTCTGAAATTTTCTATTTTCTTCTTAGCATCTTCCAGCCTCTCCATGTTGTGAGCAGCAAAAATGCTTTTTGCTTTGGCGAGATCATTTTCTTCAAGATAGACAACCATGCTTTCAGAAATCAATTCTTTTGTAAGACCGATTTCTTCTTTTAATACTTTTTTTCTATATGTATAATGGTCATCTACAAAATATGCTTTTGCTGTTTCTTTTTTCACATGAAGCTTGTATACCTCAATCTCAAAGTTTCCTACTCCAAACTTTGCCTTAAAAACATAAATATCCTTTCTTGTCATTTTTTAGTCCTCCTTGTATTTGATTTTTTTATATTTCTAATATGTTTGTAAGAGAAAGTTTTTTTTCAAATAAAAAACAGACCATTATTAGTGATCTGTTTTTTTAATGAGAATATTTTTGTATTTCGATTTACAGAACTTTTTCTTCCTCTGTTTTCTTTTTGTATTTTGCTACCATATATGTAATATCTTCTTTTGTGAAAATATCTGTATTTATTGTAAGATCTAATGCAACGATTGCATCTAACAATCGGCTTTTTGCATGTCTTTTTTTCAGATATCCGACAGCTTGTGCCACTTGGCAGGCAGCAATGGAAATTTCACTTGCATTTATGGCTATCTCCATATATCTTTTTTCCTGTTCTGTCATGCCGCAATTCCTCCTTCGGCTTTGTTTAAAAGAGTATCTGCTGAAACATTTAACACCCTTACGATTGCACAAAATGTGTCAATACTTGGTAGACGATCACCTTTTAAGATCTGATATAGTGTTGATGCCGCTATTTTTATTTCTTTGGCAAATTTTTCTTTGCTCTGCTCTCTATTATTGAGTGCTTCTTTTAAGTTTTTTGAAAGTGCCCACACATCTAAATACTGTTGTGATGCTACTTCTTCTTTCTCATTCAAACCTAACAGATAATCCACTGACACATGAAGAGCTGATGCAATTAAAACAATGGCTTCCAGCCGCATTTGATGTCTGCCATGAATATAACTATTGATTGTCTGCCTTGTTGTTCCAGTCTTTTTTGCTAATTCGGATTGGCTGACGTCTCTCTTTTGGAGGACGATATACATTCTTTCTTTTGTATCCATATTTTTTTCTCCTAATTTAACGGATTTATATTATCTAAAATTTCATTCATTGAATGCTTTCTTATATAATCTTCAGTATTTTTTCCATATCTATAGTAAATCTGTTCAACTCCACCTTCTGGAAAATCACAGAAATAGAAATACTTTTTCAATTCTTCTATTTCTTCTTTATTTTCTTCGGCAAGTTCTGGGTAGTTAAAATAGATATACAATACATCATTATCGCCCTGACTAATATCCTTATTTGTAACAGAAATATGTATTGCTTCATGATGTCCATACGGAGCGTATTCAAAATTATAATCATCAACAATCCCCGTCCATACACAATGTGCTATTTCGCCTTCATATCCTACGAGTTTTACCTTTGTGTTGCCGCCAGTAACAGATAACACATCTTCTATAGTAAATATTTGTTCGTGATTATCTTTTGACATAGGTTTAATTTGTGTTTCTGAACTAGGTATAACCCAACCATCTTGCTTTTTCCAAGTCGCTGTAGCTGAGTTAAATTGATAATTCCACGGATATTTATCACCAGAATATTCAATGATTCCCTCTTTGATATATGGATTAAAAAGATTAAGAAATTTTAATGTTTTTTCCTCATTCCAAATTTCCCTTTCTTCTTCATACAAATAAATAATATCTTCTCCTCTGCATCTGTCTGAATAGAATGTTATGTTTATATTTAATTCTTGTATGGCATCTTCTATGTCACACTGAATATTAAATCTATCTCCGGGTGTGTTTTCCTCTTTTAATATAATTTTGCCGTGTCCACGGGTTTCTATTCCCTTTTCGTATGTAATCTGTCCTTCCTGTCTCTTCCATTTTTCAGACAAAGGAACGTATACATATCGCCAGTACTCACGTTCATCTTCATTAAAATAAACAAAGCGCCCTTCTGTGATGTAGGGAGCAAGATATGCTAGAATTTCTAACGTATTTTCTTCATCCCAAGAATCTGACCCTTCGTTAATTTCCATAATACTACTTTTATTAGTAGCATCTAATCTAATCCGAAACGTTAACTCAACCATGTCCAAATCGTCTTTTTTCTTTTTCAAACCTTCCTGCATCTGCGAAAAATTTACTGCTGATAACTCCTTTTTCAAAGTTACCTCGCCACTTCCATATACATAGTCTCCCATTTCCTTTTTCCTCCTTATTTTGAAATTTTATTTTTGCATTTCTAATATGTCGGAATATCTGGAAATATTTTTTTACAAAACACTTGTCATATGGTCATGCCTTATACTTGTATAAGGTGTTCGGCGGTTGAAGGACATCCAGAGTATAAAAAAAGACCCAATGTAATCGGGTCCTAGTAAACAACATAATCTGTAACAAGATTATTCTTTCATTTTAATCCACAGTCGTTATAAAAATAACGATTCTGACGTTACACAAATTTTATAAAAAATTTTTTTGTTAAATTATATAGTTAACTGCCAAAAAGTAATGATGTGTGTCTTCGCCTATTACTTCTTCTTTACAATAAATAGCATATTCCTCATGATAATCGAACAATACATATCCGTCTGGGATACTGTTTGTTACCTCAATATTTATTAGTCGTCCACCAAGCATCACTTTTATATAATTCTTCTTTTCCATAATTCTCCTCCTCTTTTTTATATATTATATCATAAATTAGATATGGCAGGGACTCTTTCTTTTATAAATCTTTGTCCGATATTCATCGAATATCTGAAAATTTGGACAATGTGGATAAACATTCTTTACAAAGATTCAGACTCGGTTAAATGACCGCCGTACCTAGCAAGCTCTTCCCTGATTTCTCGGAGTCCTTTTTCTCCAATACTGCGGATAGCAAGGACTTCCTTTTTGCTGTAGCCAGCGAGTTCGGATAGTGTTTCTACCCCTCCTCTGAGCAAGCTTCTTTTTGTAGCGGCAGACATTCCCGTCTCCATAATCGGAACAGGCGGGATGTTATTGCAGATAAACTCATTTTCTTTTCGTACTGTTTCTTGTCCCGTTTGGATCATCTCCTGCATCTGTCCATATTCTCGGACATCTTTCCGAAGTTTTTTGTATTCCGGCAGCAGGCAGGCACAGCATTTGTTTTGATAAAGTTTCCGCAGACTGTATCTTCTCCGTTGGCCTATGTAGTTACTGCTGACTCCCATCTCTTCTGCAATTCGGGTCAAGTTTTTCTTTTTCCCATCTTCCAGACCGTAATATTGGCTTAGTATAAAATAATCCCTTTTATTTAATGTGTTTTTAACCTCTTCAATGAAATCTTTCTGGCATTCCCTGTTAACTAAAAGATATCTGCCATCTTCTCCAACCTGCAGGACATCCTTTGCCAGCTTTTCAGCAGGAGTTTCCACATCTCCTAACAGGTTTCTGATATTTTCATCGGAAAACACATGCGAATGTTTCAGATATTGTTTAAAACAGGAATCTAATGCATGGCTTAATCCCTGTGCGGTAAGTCCTAACGCCTCTGCCGCTTCCCTCTGTGAGAGTTTCCCATCTAGGATATCTCCCATGAATCTGGATAGTTGATCCAATGTTTCTTTACATTTTTCTATTCTTTCTCGGTTCTGTAGTTTTCTTCCTGTTCTCATTCCGCTCTCCTTTACATCCCTTTCTTATTACAAATTATACCTTATTTTTTTGCAGCGAGAAAGTCTGATCCATGCAAAATGTATAACTTACTTGTGATGTGGTATGGAAGAGTGAATCAAAAAAAAAGACTGCCCTCCGGCAGCCTCTTTTTAATAGAAGATTGTAATTAATTTCTAAATAAAAATCAGCATTTTTCCCAATCCCCGTATGCGTTATAAACTTTTCTCTTGCAAATTAGGGTTCTGTTTACGTCATATATGGGCGAATTTGTCAAAAATCGAGAATAAGCTTCCATTAAACTTCTACAATAATCTACATTGCTGCATGGAATTGTTATTGGAACGTACTTTTCTCGCTTTAAATTCCATATAAATCCCCAATATTCCGTAACTTCTTCTACTTTTTTTGTTTCATGACACGCATCCAATACAATACCGGAGTCATTCAGCCAGCCAAACTCTGACGTGACAGTATCGGCATCAATAGTGTCCTTTTCCCCTAATTCTAATGTACTTCTTAATAAACTTTCATCAACAGAGCATAATGCTATAATCTTCATCTTTATCCTCCTTATTTTGAAAAATATTTTGTTGTGTTTAATATGAAAAAAGGCTTTAAGTAATTTTTAAACACAAAAAAGACTGCTATCCAGTAGCTCGACATCATATGTAACATCATAGAAGTAATATAACCCGTTTGTCTTATCTTTCCTTCATAACTTATTTGTCAGTCATTAATCATATCAGAAGTAGCAGATTCGTTATTATAGATTGTTTTAATCCCCAGCTGGTATCCTTGCGAAGGCTGATTGCCGAACAAAACCCAGCGGTGTTTATAATTTTCATACCAAATGGCGCAAGCCAGTCAGCACGGATGAGATTGGGGATTTTATGATTAAAACAGCCAGACGATTATGTATCGGTTATGGAGGAGAATTAGTCTCTGATTTATTTTAATCCCTAGCTAGGAATTTTATAGGAAATATTTCGTTTCCCAATTAAAACATATTATATCTGTAAATTTTATTATTCAATTATAAGGAGGAATTTTTTATGGCAGCATTTGAAAAATTAAAAAAGTTTGAATCAGGAAAGAGCGCACAGGCAATCTTACTCTTACTGGACATTACAGAAAAAACAAATAAAAACGGGGGAACTTTCTGCAAGCTTCTATTTTCTGATGGTGAAGAAAAGCAGCAAGCTCTTATGTGGGATGTAAAAAAAGAATCGTACAAAGCTTTTATTAACAAGCTTGTCAAAGTGGTCATTAAACCGGAATCTTATAAAGACTCCATGAGTTTTATTGTTTCAAGCATGGAATTAGCTGCTCCAGACAAATATAAAGTAAAAGACTTTATCATTTCTGCCCCAATCGAATCGGACAAAATGTATGATGTGCTTTTAGATACAGCAGCGAATTATGATGGTGCAGATTCTATCTTATACAAAGTTACGGAAAACATCTTCAGAAAATACAAAGAAAAACTCTTATACTGGGCTGGAGCTAAAACGGTCCACCATAATTTTTATGGTGGTCTGTTATACCATTTATACCGTATGGTGCGGATGGGACATGTTCTTTTGTCTATTTATCCTCTACACAAAGATGTATTGATCACAGGTATCCTTTTACATGATATTGGAAAATTAAAGGAACTTGAAACATCTCCTCTTGGAGCGGCAGATTACACTGTAGACGGTAATCTCTTCGGGCATATCTTTTTAGGCATGGAGATATTTGACGATGCCGTAAATGAAGTGAAAAAAGAATTCGATTCCATTTCCGAGGAAGATATAGAAAAAATACGATTGGTAAAACATCTGATTGCTAGTCATCATGGGAAAACAGAATATGGTGCTATTGCTACTCCTGCTATCCCAGAAGCGATGGTTCTTAACTATTTGGACTTGATTGATTCTCGTATGGATATTTATGAGAAAAATGCTCCGGCTGAAGCTGGAACTATTTCTGAAAAGGTATGGTCGTTAGATACCCATATTTATTCCCCGTCCCTTTCTCAAAGATAAAAATGAAGCCTTTAAAGAGATCTGTTTTTACAGGTCTCTTTTTTATAAGAAAAGGATGCCTGTCCAGACATCCTTTTCTTTTAGTCATAGATTAGCTTAATTACTGCGTATTTTTCTGGATGCTTTTTTACTTCTTTTTTTACCTCTTCTGGCATCATAATGGTCCAGTTCCCGTTTTTATCACAAACGGCATGATCTGATCCATAACCAAAGATATCATCCATGTTTCGCATAGATGACCAAAGATACCAGGATTCCGGTGTCCTCTGTCCAGTACGAAAAACATTTTCAAAATAATCTGATAACTTCTCAAAACCGACTTTTTCTGCCGTTTTTTCTATCTTTCTGAAATTTTCAATAACCTTTTTATTTAAGCGTTCATTCCAGCCCTCTGCTTCAAATAAAATGCTCTCTGGTTCTTCTGCACCAGCTACAAGTGTGTCTTTAAGCGAAAGTTCTTCTTTTACAATAGTAACATCTTCTTTAAAAGTGTTTGAAAAAGACTGCACAATCTCAAAAAAACGGTCCACTAATGATATATTCTCTTCCCCAGTATACGCAAAAATCTTAATCTTAATTCCCATTATTTGTTCCTCCTTTAATTTCACTGTTGTTTCTTTCATTAATATGAGTAAATTCAAATTTCTCTTTTTCTTCGCACATATATCTGTGCATTTTTATCTCTGATATACTTATAGCTTTTTTTGCACACAACTACTTAAAATACTCTTTTTTACTGTTCATATCAGAAACTATTTGTTTTTGTAGAGATACTTTTGCACTGTTATATCTGTGCATTTTTTTCTCTCTTATATCTGCGTATTTTTATCTCCGCTATATTGGTGTATCTTATAGCACACATATACCTATGCTATTTTTTCACTCTTATAAGAGTGCTTTTATATCACTGATATAAGTGTACCTTTATTTCACTTTTATATCTGTTCTTTCTTATCATCATAACTCTTTTTTATTATTTAATAATCAATTTCCACCCACAGCAACAACCAAGTAGCACAGAATTAAAAATAATCTATCTTTTTCTGCATCCATTTTCCCCTTTTAGGTACTGTTTCCCACATGTTTCTAAATAAATATCTACGAATTCTCCACTTTTCTTCCTTTTCCTGTTCATCATTAGAACTTTTAAATATCCATTTTATACCTTTTTACAGTTATTTTTTCTCTTTATTTTTTATCCTATATTTTTTCTTTCTCCACCTTGAAAATCATTTTGCGTATAACTTATTATACAATCTGCTTTCTGTTCCAAACTTACAATATTCATTTTTATAAAAAATATATCTTCTTTTACTATTTGGATATCTACATTCAGCTTCTTTTGTCTCCTGAAATTAAACAATCCCTATATATCCATATTAGATTTGTAAACATTTCAAAATAAGGAGGAAACAAACAATGAAAACAAAAAAATATTTTGTTCCAAAAGGAAGGGAGAAATTTTTATCTACCGTTTTAAACAGAGATGGACTGAATCACTATTTCGAAGAAACAGAAGGGCGTTCCTATGTATGGGTTTGTTTATCTTGTAAAGAGTATCGAATTATGTTAGAAGATGCAGAATGTGAGTATGAGCGCTCGCTTCATAAATCGAATGCTCCTATTTATTCATACCATACCTTAATGAATCCTGAAAAGTTTCAGAGATTAAAACGATTGAATTCTGATTACCATGGATTTGGTGTGCTGTCGAAAGATGTACAGCGGTTTGAAAGGGTTATTGCTTGCTGATAAAAGGAGGTCGTTCCATGAACGAAAGATTAGACATCAAAAAAGAATTAAAAAGAAAATTTGCCAAAATAACACTTGATTATTGTGGGCATTTGCTTGAAAACCACATCAATAAGACAGACGAACAGTTACAAAGACGTTTAAAAGATAATCGGAATCTGCGGGTTGCATCAAGTTTTTACGGAGAAAAATCCCAGATAATGCAGACTATCAAAGAAGATTTGCTTTCTGAAGACAGTCTTGATCAATTAACAGATTATTTTCTTGACCAGGAATGGAAAGATCCTTATTTTTTGTATTTCCAGATACCCGAAGGCATAAAAGCCGCAGCTTATAAGTTTGATCATAAACATAACTGGAAAAAAGGAGCTTTGGTATGCGAAGAATATATTGTAGTCATAAAGAAAAAACCAGATTATCTATTTTCCGGTAACTGGGGGATTGCATCCATCTACCCTTTTCCAACAGGACTAATTTGGTTTTGATTTCATAAAAAAAACGGGGTGTTATTTCACACTCCGTTTTTTTTGCTGTCAATCTGTTACACTTCCTATACGGGAAGAAGTATACCTTGACCAAAGTCCACCACCTTTACCGATTAGTTCAGCGGGAGTCTTAACAATAATATATCCTTCCAGTTTTCCTATATCCTGTTTTTCACAGGCAGCATAAACTATATAGCTATCTACCCATTTTACACCATATACAGGATCAGATAAACTATCACCTATCTCTCGGATCATTTTTCTTCCGGCAGAGATGCCAGCTGTTATGTTGCTAAAGCCGGACGCAATCATTTGATTTTCATTATATCCTTCGGAAATATAATAAATACCATTTGCATACTTTTTTAAATATTTTCTCATACAGATAACTCCTTTCTCGTGATATTTTGATCTAGCAGACCTTTTCACCAAAGTTATAATTCAGATGGAACTTATACTACAAAGATTTTCAGTCAAGCAAGTAGAATTTCTTACATAATACAAGGTCCCTTTGCTTGTTTTAATCCCCAGCCAGTATCTTTGCGAAGGCTGATTGCCGAGCAAAACCCGGCGGTGCTTACTTCTTGTCAGTAGGGGATACCGTTTTCTCTCCGCCCACTACTGCCGCTAGGTTAACTATACAATTCATCTCGCTACCTACATTTCATTTAGAGGGTAGGAGAATCCTTGTTTTTCTTATAAAACTACCTCCTTCCTAAAACAGATATTTCATATATATCATTTTTTAGAAGAGAAGCATTTTTATAAGAAAAAAATCCGCCAGGAAAACCGGACGGATCTTTGTGATGATAAAAAATAGTAGTAAATGTTGCCTCTTGGTCTTCCGATATTGTTATTTTCTCGTATTATTATACACAGAAAATCTTCTTATTCCAATTCACATTCTTCAATAAATGGGGAAGAAATATCCTTTCCATCTTCTTTATAAGCAGATAAGTAAAGGAAATCTTTTGCTCTTGTCATCGCAACATAAAATAAACGTCGTTCTTCTTCTATTTCCTCTGGAGTCATCGCATTAGAATGTGGAATAGTTCCATCAACACAATTGATGATAAAAACATAATCCCATTCCAACCCTTTTGCCCTGTGCATCGTAGATAAAGTGATACCGTCTTTGCTTTTATTTGCTTGCTGAAGCTGTCTGTTATACGCAACAATATACCGTCCCCATGCATCCCATGATCCATAAAGTTTTGCTTCATCAAGCAGATTGTTCCAAACAACAGTAAGTTCTTTTACGTCAAGTTTTCTTAACTTTGCATATTCTTTCAGGTAATCATTATACCCCGTTGCTTTATACAAGTAGTTCATGAAAACTTCCGGTTTTGAGAAAGTATTCAGAATTTTAAAATGCTGAAACAAAGTCTCCGCATTTTCTAACCCTTTTTGCAGCTGCCAGTGAACACCACCTTTTTGTTCCCATACCGCTTGTTTCAAAGAGGAAAGATTTGGATCCACAGAGTGGAAAGCTTTTCCATAGAAATAACGGTTCGGATGGTTTAAGATACGTTGGAAAGAAATTTTATCTTTTTTACCTCTTGATAATTTCCAATAAGCTTGTATATCTTGAAATATCCAGTGATGGTATTTACTCTTTAACCGTTCATTACATTGAAAAGGAATCTTTTCCCTCATAAAATACTCTGCAAACGGCATAGATTCTTTGTTTGTTCGGTATAAGATAGCAATCTGTTCCGGTTTTACACCCTGATCTAACAATTCTCGGACCTTATGGAGAACACCCCCCAGTTGAGAAGTATTATTAAGATAATTACGGAAAAACACTTTTCCTTTTTCTTGCCGAGCCCCATAAAAATCTTTAGCAAACCTTTGTGAATTGTGCTTTACAACATGATCTGCTGTTTTGATAATTTCTTTTAATGAACGGTAATTCGTACTCATATGAATAACTTTACATTCTGGATAATCTTTGCTGAAGTTCAGCATGATTTCTGGTCTTGCACCGCGGAACATATAAATTGATTGATCATCATCTCCTACAACTGCAAGGTTTCCTTCTTTTCCAGCCAGTTTATAAATAATATCTCGCTGAATATAATTTGTATCCTGATATTCATCTACCTGGATATATGAATATCGGTTTTTTAGGTACAAAAGTACTTCTGGTTCATTATCTAGGATATCTTTTGCCATTACAAGCATATCATCAAAATCAACTTTTGATTCTTTTTCTTTATACTTTTCATAACCAGTATAAAGACTGGCAAACAATTCTTTATTATCTGTACATGCTGGTTCATAATCAGATAATGAGATCATGTTATTTTTCATAACAGAAATATCCAAGATTACATCTGCTACAAAATTATCCTTATCATTGATCTGGTCAAGGTACTTTACACGATAATTAAAATAATTATATATTTCGATATCAGAAAGAACTGAAACATTCTTTTTCCCGTATTTCTTCACAATACTGAAGCACAGGGAATGAATTGTTGCAAACGTCACACCTGGATTATCTCCATACATGGAAACATATCTTTTATTCATTTCATCAGCGGCGGCTTTGGTAAAAGTGATCATTAAGATTTGGGCAGCACTAATTCCAGCTTCTGTCACCATATAATGGATTCTTCGAAGCAATGTTGTCGTCTTTCCGGATCCCGGACAAGCAATTACCAGCACCTGTTTATTTACAGTATGTATTGCCTCCTCTTGTGCCTTATTTTCTAGCATCATAATTGATTCCTCCTTTTTTTGATATATTCACATTTCTAATATGGAAAAGAAAACCCAAAAAAATATATAGACGATAAAATCGTAAGTGATACATAAGTTAGAAATTAATTAATCGCATAACAAAAAGATAAAAAAAATACATATTAAATACAGAAATTAAAGAAAGGAGTGCAGGTGATTAGGACTTCAATCCTGCAAAATAGATAAAACTATGAAAAAAAGGACATTTTTAATTGGTGCTGCTGCTATGACAGGTGCTATTATTGCTTTCCGACAGATTTTTAAACAGGAAAACACAACGGATTTAAAAAGCAAATATAACGATCTCTCAAAAGAATCGAATTCAGAAAAAGAGTTTTCGTTGGAGGACCCTACGGAAGAGTTTGTTCTAAAACTTTCAGAACATATCATTTATGGTAATATTTCAGATCTTATGCTGTTCGATATTAAAAGAGAGCTTCTTTGTACAGCAATATTCCATGTAATTGGTTCTGACACAGAAAAGCTATATATAGACATGGATAAAGAATTACACAAAGTGTTAAATCTTTTGATATCTAAAACATGGGAAGAAGAATTAAAAAAAGATTCCGAAGACACTCTTGCCGGACAATATTATCATAAACTTGCCGAATTTGACGAAGAAACAAAAAACCAGGTTTTGCGTGAAGTTATTTTACAGTTAGGAGCATATCTTGCAAAACACTCTTTTACGAAAGAAAATGACGATTCAGACAGCATGGAGTTTCCTGAAATGTGAACAAAAAAACAAAAAACTGTTTCAAGTTTTGTGTAAACAAAAAGAACCCATATCACAATGATATGGGCTCTTTTTTTAAGCATTTAATTCAATGATATACTGTAGTGTTGCCTGTTCTTCCCTAAAAATGATCACCTCATCATTTTGTAAAATAACCCCTTTGTGTGCATATACTGCATCATGTGGTCTAATATTACTAAGACTGTACGGATAAGACACATTGACATCTTTCTGGTTTTTAAAAAGTACTTTGTATACTGCTAAATACCCTTTATTTTGCGTACCGCCTGTCCAATAAGAGCCACGCAGACTGCTGTATCCTATGGATTTTTTCGCCCTTGGAGCAAAGTATATTCCATTTCCAAAAGCTTTTCCTGTGATAATGACTCCTTGGGGACGTAATAACGGACCTTTTGTCATTAAACCATACCAATTTTCATTTCGGCTGCCATGATAAAGATAATGGATATCTTTACTTTTATATCCATTTTGATCCATGTACTGGTAAAAACGTTCGTCTGTTTTTTTATTACATACACGGAAAGCTCGGCTGAATTTATCAACCGATTCTATTCCAAGATGATTTTTGATCTGGGCAATCCTTTTTTCATCTGTAACAAGAGATATGGATAAGCCAAGCGACTCCAGAATATTTTTGTTTATCTCTACCATTTTATTGGATGTCTCTGTCATATGACCTTTCATAACATCCAAAAGCTCCCATTCCCTTTCTAATACGTCTGGAAGATCAGCAATATCTTTTAATAGATATTCACTTACTTTTGCCATACGTCTAGGTACCGTCTGAAAAAGCTCTAAGAGCATTTCATTGATGTAATTGACATCAGACATCCTTTGAATACGTATTAAGATATCAGAGGCTTCTTGAATCATTTTTGAAGTTACCTTTTCGTAGGATACAGAATAATTACTTTCAAGAACTTTTTTAGAGTAACTTTCGATTTCTTCCCAAAATGTCCTTACTTGTACATCTGAAATTTCATTATATTTTGATTTTTTTACAGGAACATATAGAGACGAATTATCGATATATCCTTTTGCTAATTTAGACTGGTAGATGGAATCCCATCTACTTATTGGATACGTGCGTAACATACCTTTGGCTCCAACCCGTCCATATTGCACTTCAAAGACATCAGCTGTTTTTTGTGTCATCTGGTAGTATTTATTGTGGTTGTTACTCGATTCGACCATAACTAAATATGCACTCTTCATACCCAGACCTCCTAATTATCATACTTTTCAAAATTAACGTAGAGATATTTAGACAATCTGTCTTTTAAGGTAAGTGCGACTGTCGGATCATTTCCTCTGCTTGTAATGTAATTTTCAACAATATCGTTTAATGCAAGATAAACATCAATCGCATTGCCAGATGTAAGCGTTAACGAAGAGACTACATCCTCTGCAAAAGTTTTTGGAAAAAGGCTTTTATTTTTATCGACTATATTTCTTACTGTATGAGGAACTGAATTAATTACCGTATTTCCCAGTTTTTCAATCTGGTCTTCCGCCTCTTTAAATAAAGAGTCTGCCTGTGGGAGTAATTTAGTAAATGTTTCTACATCATTTTTTCCTTCATGTTCTATACCGATCGAATCACCAAAACGTGTTTTATGTTCATCCATCATGAAAAACGGATATACATAAGCTCGGGATAATCCGACATCGCTTGTTGCAAAACCTATTCCTGTTTTCACTTTTCCATTCAGTCCAAAGTCCTGTAATAATAATGAAAAACTAGCATCCGCTTCTGGGTCATTTAAAAGATACTCCACATTTAGATACTCATGTGAAATTGAGGCACATGACATTTCTAGCTGGCTATGTTCTTTTTCTAATTCCTTTTCTAAAGCATTTATCAATTCATCCGCAGGCAGGACACTGTATCCTCCACTCATCATCGCTGATACTTTTCCATCCCGTATAAGGATATTGCATTTTTGTGCATAAAGTGAAAAACCTCTGGTAAGCCAAGCTGCTTTTTCTGTTACTGGAAGGACTTTTTTAAACGATGTTTCCATGAAATTTGAAATTGTTGGACCACTAAGTCCGGCTCGCTGACAGATACTTGCAAATGCCGTATGTCTGGTTGGATAAATTGTTCTTTCTCCATTAACAGGAAAAGATAGGAATAATCCAGTATCCCTGACACATTCACTTGATTCCTCATTGATACCTATTCCATTTTCTGAAAAATATTGGGATAAAAAAAGAGGGTGATCTTCAATTCCGATCACCGCTGATTCCTTGATATATGGCTGAACCCATACATCATTTTCTTTTCTAAATTCCAAATATTTTTGTAATTCTTTCCTTTCATGTAATAATACTACTTGATCATCAAATTTTAAATACTTCTTCATTGTTTACTTCCTCCTTGTTTTGAAACTTTGTTTACGTTTATAATATGGAGGAATATCTGTTGTTTGATTTGTTTTAATCCCTAGCCGGTATTGACGGAGATTGAATGTCGGTGTTTCCTCCCGGCGGTGCTTATCTCTTGGCAGTAGGAGATACTGATATCTCCGCTCGCTACTGCCGCTATGTTAACTCTACAATTCATCTCACTACCTACATTTTTATAAGAAAATTTAGTTATTAAAAACCCAAGGTTCCTTTATAAACCCTGGGCTAAAAAATTTGTGATAAAAATTAAAAATGATTATTCATCCATCGGGTAATCCTTATCTGACGGCATTGTTATGCTCTCCTGTTCAGAAGTAATGGATTCTTTTGTTGGAAGGTTTTCTGCATAATTTATGGCAGCAGACAGATCTGAACTTAATGTACTGTAATTATCCAGATCTACACATCTTGATAATGCTGCATTTGCATCATTTATCATCCTTTTTACTGTGTCTGTATACAAAGTTCGGTCATATAATGCATCTATATACCACTGTACTACCTCTTCTTTATCTGATTTTAATGTTTCTTCCGCCAATTCTTCTGACTTTGCTGCTTCTTCCTTATTTTCCAGATCTTTCTTTTGCTGTTCATTTTCTTTTTCCTGTTTAATTACCGCTTCCCATTTATCTTTTACTTCGCCGGATAATAAGCCATATTTATAAGCTGCTCTGTTTTTAAATTCTTGCTGCTTTGTGTCATCTTCTATCTGCTCAATGATATCAAGGACTTTTTGATAAGCATTGTCAATTTTTTTTGCATCAGATGAGTTTTTTATCTGTGTCTTTTCATATTCAGATACTGCTCTTTCAGCCAGTGTGATTTCTTTTTTTATCCTTTTTTCTTTCTGTTTTTCTAATAACAGATTTTCTATCAGAGAAGAACGGTAATCATAATTACTTGGACGATTCTTCCACATATCATATTGAAAAGTGATTTTTTTCTGATTCTCCTCTTTGTCAGCAAGATATACAGTATCTGGAACAGTAAAATCTGCTTTTTTCTTATCTTTATGGATATCTGACATAAAATCCATCCATATACTTGCCGGATAGGAAGATCCTTTTAATCCATCTACCGATTTCGGTGTATCACATCCAGCCCAAACAGCTGTTGTATAATATTTAGAATAACCACAGAACCACGCATCTTTGTTGTCATTTGTTGTTCCGGTCTTACCCGCATAATATTGTTTTCCATCATATAATTTATGAGCGGTTCCATATTCTTCCCTGAAAGTCCCTTGCATCATGTCTGTGAGGATATATGCCGTATCTTTATTATAAACTTCTCTCGTGTCTTTGTTTGAACGGTAAACCAAAGATCCGTCTTCTTTTTTAATCTGCAATAGGCAGGTATTCGGGGAATATTGCCCTTGGTTTGCAAGTGCTGCATACCCTTTTGCCATGTCTACGACCTTAACTCCATAAGTAAAACCACCAAGCCCGGTAGATAAGATTGTCATATCAGCATAACACAAAGAAGAAAATTGCATTTTTGCTAAATAAGGAACTGCAGTCTTAATACCTGTTTGGTATAATAATTTCACAGCGACTGTGTTAACAGAACGAGCCAATGCTTCCCTTGCTGTCATATCTCCACGATAAATATAATCTGCGTTCTTCGGTGAATAACCATGAAAATCAACTTTCTCGTCTGTGATTATGCTATCAGCTGTAATCACGCCCTCATTAAGAGCGGTTCCGTAATCAAGAAGCGGTTTTATAGAGGAACCTGGATTTCTTTCCATTAAAAAACCTCTGTTATACTCTCCATTTGCTGATCTGCCACCAACCATAGCTATGACCATTTGTGAAGCGTTATCAATACAGACTGCAGCTCCTTGTAATCCAGAACCAGATGGCAGGTTATCTTTTACAGAAGACTGTAACTTTTTCTGAATACTTTGGTCAAAAGAAGTATAAATCTTATATCCTCCGCTCCGGATATCCCCAGAAGCATCCGAATACGATTCTTTATAAGCTTTTCTATATTCTTTATATTCTTTTTGGGAATCAAAATAATATTTGAACGAAAACCCATTCTGCTTCATCATCTCAAGCGTAGCACAATGTAGTGCATAACTGACCATATAATTATCAGCATCTGTATTATCTGTTTTTTCAATAATCTTAGGAGACTCTTTTTTTGCAGCATCATATTCCTTTTTTGTAATATAATTTTGGACAAGCATACTATTTAAGACTTCATTTTTCTTAGTAATCGCCTTATCATAATTGCTGACAGGATTATATGCACTTGGACGGTTCGACACTCCAACGAGCATAGCCGCTTCTGCCAAAGTAACATCTGATGCAGAATGTCCAAAATAATACTGAGCTGCGCCTTCAACACCATAGCAGCCACACCCATAATAATTGGAGTTGCAATAAAACTCCATAATCTGCGCTTTGGAATATGTTTTTTCTAATTGTAAAGCAATCATGATTTCCGTTATTTTACGCTGCATAGTACGTTCACTGGAAAGTAGATTGTTTTTGACAACCTGTTGCGTGATTGTGGAAGCTCCTTGTGTAGCATGTCCTTTATTTTTTACCATAACCAAGCTTGCGCGAGCGATTCCCCTTAGGTCGATGCCGTGATGACTTGCAAAACGGCGGTCTTCCTGTGCGATATAACCATTTTTTATGTAATCAGAGATTTTTGAGGACTCTTTATAAACATATTTTTCATTTCCAATCTTACCAATCTTCCGGTTATCCTTATCATAAATATAGGTGTTCCCTTTTCTCCGGAATGTTCCTTTATCCATATCTGTTATCAAGTCATACACGGTTTGTTTTGTTTTTTCGTATTTTGGATATTGTTTTACAATAAAGTATGTTCCTGTAACAACAAGGACAAGGAAAAGAAATAATAATATCCATTTTATCTTTTTTTTCATCTTTTTTATCCTTTCATACATATCTAATCTAATGTAATGGTCTCTACCAAATACCCTTGTACAACAAAACGCCGGCTTCCTTGCAAAGCACAGGTAGATAAGGTAACTAGCTTATCTTTTACGGATGGATTAATCCCTGTAGGATATTCTCCAAAGGACTGATAGTATTCAATATAATCTTTTATACTTTTTTCTGAAGCAAAACGGTATGTGTAGATCTCTGATCCCGGGCGCACCATACAGGTATTGTATATTTTATACTTTCGCCTTTTACCATCTCTGGTATAAATGTAGAAATACTTATTTTTTGCCCAGTAACTCTTTTCTGTGTATTTTTTCAGAGAACCAAACATACTCCCATTTGCCATGTTATGTCCGTAAATCAATGTGTTGCTGTCTGAAAAATCTTTGTTATTATGATAATCCATAAAAATAGAACCAGCGAAAGAATACTCTTTTTTTATATTTCTATGCAGGTAAAAATCGTTATCATTTTTCTGCATAACAGGATAAGAAATGATTTTTGGATGTTTAAAACGTATCCAAGCGACAACATCCTTGTTTTTTAATGCTTTCCAATTTATCCGGTATCCGTCATCCTTTTTTTTGTTCTTTATCTCCTTTTTTTTGTAAGTTACTTCTGTTTCCAAATCTGTGTATGTTTTCCCATTTTTATAGTAAATCCATCCAATGACAAGAATCACTATAAGGCTGACTGCCATTAGAACAGGAAGACATCCAATCCGTTTCTGTCTCATGAAAAACCTCCTTTTGTGAAAATATCTTGCACTCTTTAATATGCCTATTTCAGTACCCACTTACAGGTGATTGCAAAAGTCAGACCTATGCAGTTACTCATATTAAAAGAAAAAGGAATAACTATTATGTCTTATTGTTTTATGAGTATTGAAAAGATAAAGACCGGAGGTGCATTGATGTCAAAATACCATCATAATTACCGCCTGGTTGAGGTCGAAAACGCAGATGCATCTTTACGTCACCTCAATGAAGAGTTGATAAAACTTCCGGTAAAAAATGGGCTGCAGATGGATCCGCAAGAAGTATTTCGAGAAAGAATTCAGTCACTGCCCTATTACCAGACCCATAATATACGAAAAAATGCTGTTCATGCATTGGAAATTGTCACAACTTTTAGTAAGGATGACTTTGTAGATATTGAAAAATGGAAGCAAAAAAATGTGGAATGGATGAAAGATACATTTAATGTGGCTGGCGATGGAAAAGATAAGGTGATCAGTATGGTATACCATGGCGATGAATGTGGAAACGTACACTGTCATGCACTGGTCATTCCAATCGATGAAAACGGACATTTAAACGCAAGACGTTTTTTAAATGGAAGCCGGGCAATGTCTGAACACCAAACAACCTATGCGAAATACATGCAGTCTTTTGGATTAAAAAGAGGATTAAAGGGAAGCCAAGCAAAACATGAGGATATCAAACGTTTCTACGCAGAGTTAAATCAAGCGATGAACCGAGTACCTGAACGATTACCAGAAGAAAGTGTTGAAAAATACATGGAACGGGCAATCGACCAATTAAAGACCGCACACGCCGCCTCACTACGGAAAATAAAAGAGACTGAAAGGAAACAGCTCCGGCATGTCAACATCCGTTACAAGGAATGTCGTGATGCGATAGACAGAGAATTTAAAGGTAGACAGAAATTAAAAGAAGAAGTAAAAGAGCTTACTGAAAAAAAAGAAAGTTTACAGGAAGAAACGGAAGACTTGAGTATCAATCTCCGTTTGATGCAGGAATCTCTTGCAGAAAAAGAAGAAAAAGCAAAAAAATATGACAAGTTTATGGAAGGATTGGAAACGTTTGAAAAAGAACATCCAGAACAAGCAGCAGCTTTCCGTGAGGAAGTAAAATATATCCTTGATTATTCCGGACCAGAACAGGATCTTTCCATGGATGACCCATCTAGGTAAGGGGGCGAAAAAGAATGTATCATTTTGAGTATTATGGATATACAAAAGCTCAATTAGAAAAAAGAGGGATTTATGGGGCATTTGAAGAAAACAACTATCTAAAAGTGGTTCCAGATATGATGGATTCTTACAAAATATATAAAAGGTCAAGAGGACTTCGTTTTATTTGCTATGATAAAAAATTTGATCGGAATACAATATACCGCCAGACTTTTTTCCGGAATAATCCACCTAATACACGTCCGATCGGAAAGAAAAAGAATTCTTTGTGGAGATGCTGTTACTGTGGAAGAAAGTTACAGAAAAAACAAGTTGAAGTAGATCACCTGATTCCTGTATATCAGGCAAAACGGAAAAGATATTGGCAAAAAAAACTACCAAATGGAGTGAATGACAAAGAAAATCTTGTTGCTTCTTGCCGCCGTTGTAACCGTTTAAAATCTAGCAAAACAGGATTGTGGTATATCCGCGGAATATTAGGACAGTATTCGCTGTATTGGAAAATTATATATATTCTAAAAATAATTATATTTTTGTTCCTTTGTTTTTTCTTTCTACTTACACTGTAGCCATTTGTTTTCATGCAAGGATATATAGAAAAAAGACTGGATATTCCAGTCCTTTTTCTTCTTTTCTATCAGTAATGGCAGAGTATGAAGACTTTATAAGGAAACTATCGTTTTTCTGTTTCTATCCACAATGACCCATAATTTTTTCCCACCATTTAAACTAATATTATATTGTCCAGCTGGAACCCTTATTTTTTCTTTTTTAGATTTTAATATTACTTGTTTATATAGCGTACCTTCCAGTAGTTCGATATCTGCTTTATCTCCAGGTTTTCCATGAATGACTAACACTCCTGGCTGTTTTTTGTCCAGTGCAGAATGGGTAAATACAGACTCTTTATGATCTATGGATGGCAATTTAGGAGACAGCTGAATCAATCTGATCAAAAAGAGATTGGCTATGGTAAGAAAAAGAATCAAAAAAACAGATGTTGTATATAGTAATATCTTTTTTTTCATAAAACTCTCCTTTAGTCAGCGAATCCTGTCCGCATAAAACCGATAAATTTACGTCCATTATATATTTGGTATTCTAGCTTTCCGGTGACTCCATATTCTTTTCCATTCTTACCTTTGAAACCATAGACAGAAATTTCTTTTTCAGCAAACAAAGCTTGAGCCTCTTTTTCCGTCCAGATATGCCCATTCCAGCTTGCTTTAAGTGAAACTTGTTTTCCTCTCCATGTCCCGGTGATACAGTCTTTCATACTGTTCTTATCCTCATTTAGATAATCAATAACTTTAAAACCAATAAATTTTTTTCCTTTATAAGTCTGTTCTGTTAATTTTCCTTTTACACCATAAGTACTGCCTTTTGAACTAACAAGCCCATTAACAGAAACTTCTTCCCCTGCGAATAGCCGGGTAAGCTCCTCTGTGTTCCATGTATGTCCGCCCCATGATTTTTTGATCATGACATCCTGCCCATTCCATGTACCACGTATCCGGTCATCATTCAAATACTCCATAACGGTAAAACCGACGTATTTTTTTCCTTTATAAGTTTGATACCCTAATTTTCCCTTTACATCATATGTCTTGCCATCTTTTCCCCGCAGTCCATATACACAGACATTTTTTCCTGCAAACAAGGCATCTGCTTCTTCTGGTGTCCATATATGATCAATCCATTTTTCACGTATTGCAATATTCTGTCCATTCCATACACCATTGAGCATTTTTACTGTTTTTTTAGGTGTGATGTTCATTACCTTTGCATTTTTAGCCATGATCGCCATATCATCTCTTATGATCTGTTGCATCTCATGCAGTTTCTGGCTACTGTCAGCTTTTCCAGCAGCAACATCTCTCATAGATTGCTGCATCGACTCTGTGGTCCTTACATCCGCAATATGAGTCCCCTTAACTAAACGGAAACTGACTTCACCATCTGGTGTCATATTGAGTTTTCCCTTATTCTCTGTCAAAAGTGGTGTTCTAGCTTCGCCGCCTTTTGGGTTCGTCACATCCGCATAAATACTTGTTCTTGTCGCACCAGTACCTACATCATATTTTTCAAGCTGTTTCATAAGCCATTTCATTGTTGGTTTTTGTGGCGGTTTTGGATAGCCTTCAAAGATAGAAGGGGTAGCTCTTTTGCCAAGATGAGAGCCGGTCGTATCTTCGTTATCGTCCCCATCGTAAAATACCTGTTTAAAGCCGGGGGACTTAGGAAGATTTGTCTTACTCATGAAGTCAGGGTAATCCGCCAGATGTCCTTTTTCCTGCTCGTAGATATAGTCTTCTGCAAACATTGCAAGGAAGTTTCTAGCTAATATTTCGTAGATAGAACGGGCACAAAATCCATATCTATCAAGAGTGGATAAAGAAGACGGAACATTAGGTCCGGGACGGTTCGCTCCATGGGTTCCTCCTTTCTTTACATGAGTTGGACGCATCTGCGTATGGGTAAGCAGGGATGGATCAACTCCAACAAGTACTGCAATCTGGTTAATCTTTGGAAGCATCTCTTGAAACTGTTCTGGTGTAATAGACTTATCTTCGGTTCGCGGGTAAGAAACAATCTGATGCTCATACAGATTCTGGTAAGTCTGAAGGACTTCACTTGCTTTGATTCCCTTAGATGACAAGATAGAAGATAATCCTGCAAGGTCTAAGAGCTTGGGTGGTGCTGTATGTTTTGTTGTCACACTATCAACAACAACCTCTGATTCATGGTAAAGATCTGGGACATCCTCTTTCCTTTTATACATCGGTTCTTTTGGGGAGACATAGACATTTCCGTTTTCGTCTTTAAACCGTGTTTGATAATATGGTACACGAACATAAGAACGTACCGCTTCTAACTGTTCTCCTACCATACGTACCATAACAGATTTCAGTCTGCCTTGACGTAAGACCCTGCCGCCGGAAAAGTGAGTAGCTGCCCTTGTATGCTGCATAGACAGAAAGTCAAACCGTTCACGGTAAAGCCCTTTACGGTACTCTGGGTTCTCTGTGAGTACTGGGATGAGGCTGCGGTCAAGGAAAGCCTTCTGTAAGGTTGCAGAAGCTTCATCTGCAAAATGCATACGGGTAAAAGTTTCTGCAGTAATATGATTTTCCAAAAGAATCTCTGTAGCTAAAAGATCCCCTTCTCCACTGGGGTCGTTATCAGTCGCAAGGACAATCTCTGAACAATCAGATAAAACAGATTTTATCGTAGCAGCGACATCTTTTGTTTTAGAAAAAGCACCTTTTTTCCACGAAAAAATTGATTCGTTCCATGGCAGATTGGAAATATCCCAGCTTGCGTAAGATGCAGCAACGGATTCTGGTACCTGGTATTTTGGGTCAAGTAATCCATAGAGATGCCCCACAGAATGAACGATTACAAAAGATTCCCCATGAAAAGATCCAGAGTAATGATCGCCCGTCTTCTGAGCCCCAAGAGCTTTAGCGAAATTGCGGGCAGCAGATGGTTTTTCAGTTAAGATGCCAATCATCAAAATCGCCTCCTTCCGTACTGCTATCTGCATCATCCACCATAGAAAGGTTGGAATATAAAAATTGTGTCAATAATTGTGACTGATAATGTTCCGTATCTGTTTTTGGAGCAGGTCCAAATTCGGATAAATAAATTGCAAACCGAAGCCATCGTTCCGGATCCCGTTCAAACATAGCAATCTCATCAAGAGAAGGCAGAAAAACAGGTGTATTATATCCATTTCCACACTGTCTCGTTTCGGTACAGCTACAAAATCTGAACCTGCAATAAGGATATGCTGGCGAATCTGATCATCTGTCAGTGAGATCTGGTTTGCATTAGAGCCAAAACATATATTTTCGTACTCTGTTTTTATCTGATTGTTCGACACAGCAACTGTGGCAAACATCGGGCAGTGATAAATCTGGCACAATTCTAATAACTCAGTCATTTTTTTTACAATATCTTCTTTTTCATCTTTGGATAAATTGAAATTTTTCATTAAAATTTTAGCGAAAAATATCCAAGCTTTTAGGGCTGGGAGAAATTCGCCACCGTCTTTTGACGGACCTCCTTTCTATTTTCGTATCAACCAGTGCCCAAAGGCCAAGCAGCTTTTTCTTTTTAACCGTCAATAAACGATGTAAATGCATCTGTAATATCATCCGTATCTTCCTCTAATCCTGTATTATCTGTTTTATATACCTCATTTTCCGGTTCATCGAGATAAAAAATATCCTGTTTTTCATCTTGTGATTTTTCTGGTTTAACCGCTGGCTCCGGTTCCATTACATTTTGTGGTCTTTTATTTAGTATCGCTTCAGATGTCAGATCCACGATATCCTCTTTCTCCTCCGGAGGAGCGTAAGAACGAACCATGTCTGGTGACGGGATAACTGTAGAAATTGTTTTTTTTCTAGCTTTTCTTTTTCGTATCCGGAGCATCATTTTAGGTTTATCTTTAATGAACGGATGGATCTTATCCGCAAAAAACTGATAGTCTTCTTCGTTGTTAAGGAAATTTTCTGCAACTGGTCTCCACAAGTACAAGCGGAGAAGTGTCTTTAAGAAGTTTGTCCTTGCACCATCATTTATCTTTTCTAACATTTCGATGATCTTTTTATCTGTTGGGTCATTTTCATTTAATGACACTTTATATTCCACTTTTACGCCGGATTTTGGTAAAAAATCTTCCTCTGTTGGATTAGGAAGGGAGAGGATCAGTTCCTCTCCTTCCACAAAGGCAACCAGTACCTGATGGATTGTATCAGGCACATTTACATTACGGTAATACAGGGGTAATAGATCGATATCGTGTTTCGTATAAAATCGCACTACAAACGATCTCATAATCCCACCTCCTATTTTGCCATAGAAACATATCGATATTCATAATATCCTCTTGCAACAGAGTAAAGGAATGGAACATCTGGGACATTGATATTGCTTGGCAGAATCTGCAAGGTCTTCATACCGGAAAGATACTCTTTAATGTCTTCAAACCATGCTTCTCCCGTACCACCAGCAATGATCAGTGTTTCGTAATCACGAAAAGTATTTGTGATAGATCTTGAACGCTGCATAGCTTCAAGGAACACTTCATGGCTTGCCTGTTTAACAAGTTCCCCAATAGATTTACTTTCCTGTTCCATAGTTTCTTCGTTCAGACAAGTGATATAGCCTGTTTCAAGATTATGCTGTAGAGCCTGGCTTCGGATATCTTCACCATATTCGTTCATAATAAGACGAGAAACACGTTTTAAGATCTCGCCGCTTCCAATGTTGATCAGGGATTCACAACATACAATCTGACGATTCTTAATACCATAAAAATCAGCAGTACCTGCACCAAAATCTGCAACGAGCGTTTTGCCGAAGAGGAGTTTCCTTGCATCTGGGATATATTTTGCATCATTACGGATCAAGGCTGCATACAGGGCACCTGCAGGCTGTGCCATGATGTGGATATGCTCTGGTGCGATCTGCATACTGATATTAACCCAAGGTTTGTTTCCTTTTTTTAAAGAGAAATTTAATGGTTTAGTTAACGCTTTTTTCATCATAGGCGAATCGCCTTTCACATAAGAAGCTGGAAGCCCGGTCTCTAAAAATACAGGACGGTTATCTTCTTTATCCCTTGACATAACAGCTAATCCGATTGCAGCCTTGCATAAAATCTGGAACTTTGGATTCCAGTATCTCTTTCGGTCATAAGTTTCAGAGTCCGTATCATTTGTGTCTCCGCTTTCCACCATCTCCTGTGCTGTATAGCCGAGCATATACGTTTTGCCTGTCTCATTATCTCGATATAAGATATCCTTTTCGTCAAACAGATTTAAACTGTCTTCTGTTAATTCTTTTACAAAACTTGGAAAACAGAAATAACCTTTCTCATACCATACTTTCATTCCGGAATAGCCTGCATCTAAGCCAATAATAAATTGGTCAGATTTCGGAAGCTGCATTGGTGTGTTATAAAATTCGTGACGTGTTCTGTAAAGATTTGTTGGTATCATAATTATCTCCTTCCTTTTTTTAATCCAGATATTAATATGTAAAAATAGTGTTTTAAAAAGCACACATATAAGAGTGACTTTTATTCACACAACTACTGTTTTCTCTTTATGAAATAAAAAGTTGTGTGCAGATATATCGCAGCTATAAAAGTGCTTTTTGACACACAAAGCATAACAGTATAAGGAAAATAAGAATTTTTGTAAGAAAAAAAAGAAAGCCTAAAAACAGACTTTCTTGTAACATAATAAAAAGAATTCTATTCCCTCAAAAGCTAACTTTCTGGTCTCATATTTAACAAACAAAAACCCCGGCATATGACCGGGGCTATAAGAAAGGATTAAAAATGAGGGAACAAAAATTATTTTTTTGTTCCCTCATTTAATATGTATTTTTCAATTACTATAAGAAAATCACCATTCTGGATATTCTTGCCGTTGTTGCCTTACCTGCAATTCTTTGTATTCTTCAATTGTTTCATTAGTTTTTTATTCTTTTTTTCAAGCTGAATGATTTCTTTTTCTAGTTTTTCATTCCGTTTGTTCTTCGCTGATCTGTTTTTCAAGAAAAGTGTGTTTTTCATTTATTTGTCCTGCTTCCCGCTTTTTTATCTTTAATATGGAAAAACACCTGCGGTTGCCCGCAGGTGTAAAAAATAAATCTAAATGTTAGATTCTTTTTCTCTTCTTAATGACATATACAACGCCGCTGACACAAAATACAACCGCTGCTCCAATCAATACCATAAAAATGATATCGCTTGTCTTAACAGTCTTTGATGTGCCATTGCTTCCGCTGTTTCCACTGCTTTTTCCGGAAGATTTCTTTGGTGTGGACTTCTTCGGAGTTGCCTTTGTGACTTTGACAGTCTTAGTGGATTTTCCAGGCTTTGTATTATCGGAAGTTGCCGTTGCCACGTTCTTTACATTCTTTCCAGCAAGGGATGTATCTTTGAAAGTTACCTTATAAGTTACTTTCATGGATTTTTCACCCTCTAAGTTGGATTTTGTCTTAACGGTAAATCCAGTCTTTGTCATTTTGACTGTAGCTTTTTCGATTTCTTTTCCATCTGGACCAGTAACCTTAATGCTCTTTTCATCAATGACAGTTCCTGTTGTCTTTAATGCATCTTTGATGACTACATTTTTTGCAACAGTACCTTTACGGTCGTTTGTTACAGTGATAGTGTACTGTCCCTGCCCGCCTACTTTGTAAGAATCTTTATCAGATGTCTTTTTCACTACTAAACGAGGGTCTGTACCCTTATCAACATCAACTTCATGGTCAGTTGTTACTTCACCAGTATCTGCTTTACCAATTGCGATATTTTTCACTTTCTTGCCTACAAGGGACTTGGAAGTGAACTTAACGTCGTAATTAACAGTAAAAGATTCATCTTTTGCAAGATTCATACCAGTTTTAATGGTATATGATGTTTTTGTAGTTGCGATCTGGACAGATTTCGTGATGTCTGTACCCTTTGTATCCAATACTTTGATCGTATCGGAAAGGATTTCAGCACCTTCTGTCTGTAGGGCATCTTCAATGATGACATTCTTTGCTTCAGCATTTTCTTTAGTCTGGCTGAGTTTTACAGTATAGTGACCTGTCTCGCCAACACCATAAACGTTTTTGTCAGATGTCTTTTCGATAGCCATTTCCGGACCATCTACTGTAACTTCTTTTTCTGTCTCTACCCAATCAGATGTTGGGTGTTTTACTTCGTTTGTTGGTACGAAGCCATCAGGTGCCCATGAAGAAGGATCTTCTGGATTTTCTTTATCCGCTTTCTTTACAAGTGCAACATTTGTAATCACATCATCATCTGTTACAGTATCAGCTACCTTTACTTTAAAGGAAACTGTTTCTGAAGCTCCAGCTGCTACGCTTGGAACAGTGAAAGATACATAAGATTTTCCACTGATCTCGACTAATTTACCGCCAGAACCTTCAACATAAGTTGTTTTGTCTGGTACAGCATCCAGAACGAGGACGTTTTTCTTTTCCTCATTAGAAGTATTTGTTACTTCAATGTTGTATGTGATCTCGTCTCCGGCTTTTACCTGTGTACCGGAAGCTGGCTCTGCACTCTTTAATGCAGTGAGTCCGTCTTCGACAGTAACCGGTGTCACATCATTGTCTGTTTTTGCAGACGCATTGTCCGCTTTTGCTTTTGCGATGTTCTTTACAGTCTTTCCTGCTAAAGAGCCATCTTTGAACAATACATCATATGTCACAGTAAATGTCTCGCCAAAGGCAAGGTCTCTTCCTGTCTCGACTGTATAACCAGATACATCCTTTGTGATGTTATCTACTTTATTTGTGATGTCTTTTCCGTTTGTATCTACAATCTTGATTGTAGCTGTCTGGATTTCAGCACCTTTTACCTGTAAAGCATCTTTGATAACAACATTTTTTGCAACCGCATTTTCTGTATCCTGTCCTACTGTTACTGTATAATGTCCAACTTCGCCTACCTGATAAACATCTTTATCAGATGCTTTCTGGATAGTTAAGCTTGGAGCGATTACAGTAACTTCGTTATCATCCTCTACCCATGATGGTAGTGGATGGGTTACCTCATTTGTCTCCTGATAGGAGCTTAAATCAGTATCATCGTCTTTGTCAGTTACTTTTACTAACGCTTTGTTTGCAACCTGCTTGTCAGCACTTTCATTAACAGTTACTGTAAAGGATACGGTCTTTTCTTCTCCTGCTTTTAAAGTATCGATTGTAAATGCAACATAAGATACACCGTTGATATCTTTTACATCCCCGCCATCTTTGTATGTTGTGCCAGTTGGTACAGCGTCAAGGATATGGATGTTTGAGATGTCTTTTTCGGATGTGTTCTTTACTTTGATAGAGTATTTGATATCATCCCCCACATTGACAGTGCTGCCATTTGCTGGGTCAGAATCTTTTACAATCTCAAAGAGTGCATTTCCGTTTTCATCCTTATAAGTTCCCGGATTTACATCCTTTGTTGTCGTTGTTGTTAAGTTTCCGGCAGTAGCTTTTGCTACATTTCGTACTTTCTCATTAGCAACAGACGCTTTTGTAAACTTCACATCATAAGTTACGGTAAATGCCTTACCATAGCTTAAATCTTTGCCAGTCTTAATAGTATAGCCGCTCTTTGTAGATTTGATTTCTACTTCTTTTGTGATATCTTTTCCATCAGGATTTGTGATCTTGATTGTATCTGTTAAGATATCTGCTGCATTATTTTTAATCGAATCTTTGATGATGACATCTTTTGCATTCGCATCTTTTTCTGTCTCACTTACCTTTACAGTATAGTGTCCAGTATCGCCTACGCTGTATGTCTCTTTATCAGATGATTTTTCGATTGAAAGAGCAGGAACAACTTCTGTTACGATATATGGGATGGTGTGGATAACTTTATTGGTATCAACAAAATCATCATCTTCCCAATGCTTATCTGGCTCATCAGATGTTTTTACCTGTGCTACGTTTTTGATCGTTGCAAGTCCTGTTCCTGTTACTTTTACCTTAAAGGATTCTGTCTTAGACTCTCCTGCCTTTAAAGTATCAACTAAGAAAGTAACATAAGATTTGCCACTGATAGTCTTAAGAGTTCCACCAGATACATATTCCGTAAGTTCTGGAATCATATCACGGATCATTACATTCTTCTTATCTTCTTTCGAAGTATTTGTGACAGTGATGTTATAAGTGATTTCATCACCTGTATTTACAACAGATCCACTTTCTGGATTTGCCGTTTTGATAGCTGTAAGTCCATCTTCAATATCAACTGGTGTAACGGTATTGTCTGTTTCTGCTTTTGCATTGTCTGCAACAGCTTCTGCTACGTTAGGGATATCTTTATTTGCTAAAGATGCATCCTTAAATACCACATCATAAATTACAGTGAAAGATTCACCATACGATAAGTTTCTGCCAGTGTTGATAGAGTAGCTATCATCTTTTGTCTCAATCTTGACATCTTTTGTGATGTCTTTTCCAGTAGTATCAGCAATCTTAACAGAATCTTTTACAATGCTTACACCCTTAACCTGCAGTGCATCGTTGATTCTTACATTGATTGCTTCTGCATCTTTCTTATCCTGTGTTACCTTTACAGTATAATGTCCGATATCAGAAAGATTGTAAACCTTCTTATCGGAAGATTTTGTGATAGTAAGGTTTGGTGCATGAAGGGTTACTTCATTATCAGCCTTTACCTCATCTGCATTATCTGCTTTTGCTTCGGCAATGTTCTTCACTTTCTTTCCATCTAAGGAATCAGACTCGAATAATGCGTCATAAGTGATCGTAAATGTTTCATCTTTTGCAAGGTTTTCGTTTGTATTAATAGAATAGCTTCCATCTTTCACAGAAATCTCTGCTTTTTCAGTAATGTCTTTCTCACCTTTCATGATCTTAACATTGCTGATCTTTGTTCCGGCTACCTGCATGGCATCAGCAATAACAACATTTTCTGCTGTCGCATTCTTCTTTGTCTGTCTGACTACTACAGTGTAGTGTCCAGTCTCTCCAATAGAATAAACGCTCTTATCGGATTTCTTTGTGATAGAAAGTTCCGGTGTGATTGGATCCGTTGTTACTCTGTGGGTAGCCAGTACTTCCGGTGCATTACTTCCCCAAATAAGAACAGAGTTTGTTGTCTCTTTTCCAACGGATGATGCCTGTGGAATCGCATGATATGTTACTTTGATCGTATCTGCTTCTGTAAGGTCTTTTCCGGTTTCGATGGTAAATCCATCTTTTGCTTCATTTAATGTGATCTTAACATCTTTTGTGATGTCATTCCCATTAAATGTTACATAGAAAGAACCTTCTTTAATAAGGAAGTTATCCTTCTGGTCGAACTGGTCTTTGATGATAACTTTTTCTGCAGTTACATTTTCGCGGCTCTGTCTTGCAGTGATTGTATATTCAGCCTCTTCGCCCAAGTGATAGGTCGCTTTATCAGATGTCTTGTCTGGTATAATAGATGGACCATTTGGTGTAACAGTTGCATCTGTTGTTACTTTTAAAGCTTCATCAGATACTGCATTGGCTACATTCTTGATCTCTTTACCAGCAAGATTGTTGTCAGTGATGACCATCTGGTATTCAATCTGAAGCTTTGTTTCCTTTGTAACGCCTACAGGGTTCCATGTCTTCTGCACTTCCGGTTTCTTTCCAGCTTCAAGATCCCAGAGACTATAATTTCCTTCTTTTACAAGGTGTCTCTTTGTCTTTAATGTGAAGGTATTGTTCTTAATGGCTTCGTCATAAGATTCTTTCTTAATGACATTACCCTCTGCATCCATCAGCACAATGCTGGCTTTCTGCAGTTTGACACCTTCTGTCTGGATATCATCATCAATCACAAGGTTTCTTGCGACTGTACCGATCTGGGAGTTTGTAACATCGATTTTGTAAGTAACCGTATCACCGATCGCATATTTTTCCTTATCCGCTTTCTTTGTGATAACAAGACGAGGACTGTTGATATATACAAGAGCATCCGCTTTTACTGTTTTTGCTTTACCATCTGTTTTTTCAAGATTGGAAGCGGTTGCCTTTGCTGTATTTCTTACTTCTGTACCATTAACGATCTCTGTTGCTTTACCAGTATAAGTGATCGTCAGTTTGCTGCCGGAGGCAAGATAAGTATCTTTTAACTTCCATCCGTTACCGCTCTTTTCCAGGGTAATCTCAGGAGTACGGTCTTCGGTTTCGTTATATTTATCTGGATTTAACTTATTTGTTTCATCCGCTGTTCCTGCAACATGATATTTGATGGTTGTTCCCTTGCCGCCTGCGGCTTTAAAGGTTACTGTTTTTCCATCTTTTGTGGTCTCTACGATCTGGATATCATCATAGTTTAAGATGAGTCCATCTGGTAAACTGATATCAGAGATGTCTACATCTTTTGCTACTGTGCCATCTGCACCGTTTGATGTTACATCTACCTGATATTTTACTAACTCATTTCCTGTCTCTTCTTCATAAACACGGAATTCGTTGTCTGCTCGGTTATCCTTTTTCTTCGCTTTATACTCATTGATGTATTTCTTTGCGATAGAAAGGTCTGCTGTATTGATGTAAAGTTCTGCATCGTCTTTTACTTCATCGGCATTATCTGCTTTTGCAGAAGCAATATTGACGATTTCTTTACCATTTCCAGCTTTTGTTGTCTTAGCAGAAAATGTGATCGTTACTTCCGCATCTTTTGGCAGAGCGGAGATAGTTGCTTTGTATCCGTTTCCATCTGCTGCAATATTGGACGTAACTTTTGATGTTGCTGTCTCATTACGAAGTTCTGGATTCAATTTATTGGTTGGGTCTGCTGTTCCAGCAACATGTTCTGTCACGGAATCAGGCACTCCACTCATCTTTAAAGAACCAGAAACAAGTTCTAATCCTTCAGGAAGTGTATCTGCGATTGTAACATTTTTGGCAATACCTTTATTGTTTTTTACCTTTACGGTAAAGTTTGCAGTGTCACCTATTTCGTACTCATACTTATCTACTACTTTATCAATCGATAATTCGCCGCTGTTTGTATAAGCTTCGGCATCATCCTGTGCAGCCTCCATAGCGTTTGTTGCTGTGGCTTTTGCAGTATTGTAATTTTCTTTTGCGTTTCCGCTCTCTAATGCAGTACAAGTGACGATTGTCTTAAATTCTTTTCCTGCTGGAAGGGAAGCGGCTGTTACCTTAACATCCTGTCCAGAGAAAGAACTATTTGCTTCAACACCTTCTGTTTTTACACCAGTAATCTTATACTCAGAAGGAATGGTATCTGTTACAGCTACATTTGCTGCATCTGCTGCATTTCCTGTTTCCTTTGTTGTAATCGTAAAGTTCACAGTGTCTCCCACTTTATGTTCATACTGGTCTACGACTTTGTCAACAGCAAGTTTTGCCATCTTCATACGGACATTGACAGTATTGGATGTGTTAGTCTTTGTTCCACTATCCTGTTTTGTTGTTAACGTACCCTTGTTAGGGATAACAACTTCTGTTTTGTCAGCGTTAAGGTATTTAGAAAGGTCAGCTCCTGCTCTTACTTTAGCATTGAAATGAAGGGTAAATGTTCCAGTTAAATCATCATCATTTCTATGGGCGGCTTTTAAAGTCGCTGTAAGCTGTTGCCCTGATATTTTAAAATCGAACCATCCGCTTACATTTGATGACGACCCGTTAAATGTTCTTGTAAGCGTTGGAGTTCCTGAGTATTCTAATACACTTTCTAAAGTATCATTCCATACAAAGCTACTTATCTGACTTCCGACTGCATTACCACAATTTTTTGTAGATAAAGTATACTCAAATGTATCAGAAGAATTACTCAACGTAACATCTGATTTTCCATTGACGGTTTTAGTTAACGGAAAATTAATTACAGTGGGAGTTCCGCCAGATCTGTTACGGGCATCAAAAGATAAAAAGACCCCATTTGGCTGTTTACCGTCTTTTCCACCTGTAAAAAAACGGATTTTCATTTTGTTATTAGCTGGCGTTAATTGAGTTTGAAGATACAAAGCATGTTGCTGCGCATGTGTTCCTATAGCTCCATCTGTTGCATCATGTCCATTATTGGAATAAACGATGTTATCTTTTACGCTAGCTGATGGTAATCTACTATCTGGGATATTAAAACCTAAATGAGAATCATCTGAAAGTCCAGCCCAAGTAACACGACCTGGAGTACGAATCTCTAATCCCTGATAAGAGTCAATGTCCCAGAATGTCATATTACCTTTCCATGTAGATGCTAAAGTAGATTTTCCTGCATCTGTTAATGTATAAGTAACAACAATCCACTGATACCCACTATATCGGATACTTGTTGGGGATTTTTTGTGAAATGCAATGTATGGTCCATCTGCTCCACTAATAGCTCCATGAGCTTCTTCTACAGATACTTTTAAATCGTATTTTTCTCCTTTTTCTGCTCCATTAAGAGTTATACCGGAATATTTGATCCAATATCCATTATTAGAGTCATTGATTTTATTGGCATCTAACTTACCCGCAATCGGGGTACCAAGTTTAGGTTTTTCGCTGTCTTTCATCTCTTTCTTAGCCCATTTAGCTGCTGCATTATCAGTAGCAAGACTAGAAGAATAAGTAACAGTTGCATTTTCTGTATTGATACTTAATTTGTTCATATCTGCTGCATTAATTGTATTCTGCTTCTTATCCGAATTCTTTACACGAGTCTTTATTGTCGTTGTTTCAGCATTAGCAACAATCGCTGTTCCAGGCACAGCTGTCGTCACAGCCATTGCCGTTGCCATTACAACAGAAGCGATTTTTTTTAAACTAAACATAAATGACCTCCTGTTATTTTTTATATAATTTTCAAGGTACGGTACCATAGTGCTATATAAAGCACCCAAGCTTGTTTGCTTTATAAGTCTATGGATTTGGTCTGTCTCGGCATTTCATAAGACATCCTCCTTTCTGACCGCTCCATCACAGTCCCACCTAATATGCAAAATTGATTTTTTTGAAAAGAAGATGGAAAAAAGAATCGAATTCTTTTTTATGCTAGAAATAAAAAAAGAAGCCATAATGACTTCTTTTTTTAATTAAATTATAAGTAGAAATCTCCCGGTTTTAACCGGGAGATGAATATGTTTTTCCGGACTGTGATACATAGCAGCCGTTTTTATCCACCAGGTAGGTACTTGTCCCAGTAAAGCTGCAGATAAAAAAGATTCAGTCATTGGCTTGACTGAACCTGTTCTTTACTATTTATTGTTTCCAGTCGATTCAGATGTATTTTCTGAATTTTCTTGTGACTTTAGATTTCATGATTTTTCAGAACCATTTGTACAATGTCATTATTTAAAGTATTCGTATCCTTTGCTATTTGTAATACCAACTTTTTATTAAAAGAAGAAAAATTCTCTACATATTGTAATCTTCGTTTCCATGAAGGATGTGTTATTGTTTCAATATCTTTCCCGTTACTATTACATATATACAGCATTGCTGAAAGCAATTTTTTCTTATCTCTATTTAAAAATATTTTACCGCTCTCTAAATCCGCATGTACCTCGTTTGTCCATGCAATAAATTTGCAATATTTAGGATGTTTTAGTGGACAAATATCTCTTTCTGTATGTGCCATTTCATGCCCTAGTGTATATAAAAAAGGAATTTGAGATTCATTTCGTTTTAATACAACTCTAGCTGCCCATTCTGGAGAAAAAATAATTTTTCGTTTTCTAACAAACGCATCAAGTCCGTAATACCCTAAAAATCTAAAAGAATTAAATCGTACTTTAAATATTTTGTCAGAATATGTGTTTTCAACTTTTATTATCTCTTTTGAAATATCAATATCATCACTGAATCCCCATTTATTTGCTTTCTTTTCCACATATTTTCTGACTAAAATATCCATTTTAACTCCTTAATTTTAAAAAAATATTAATAACGATAATGAATAATAATGTAATTCTTGTAGGAATTAATTGTTTTTTTAAATCTATCGGTGCTGTACCTTTAGCACTTATATAGTACATATTGATTGTATATATAATTGCAAAAAAACTTACTATCCAGCTCACTATCTTTACTATTCTTATGACAGTCATCTTGTTATACCTCCTGTTATTTTTACCCTTAATATGCTAACAGGATTTAATTTTAATATACCCCCATAAACAGAGAAAGTACAGATATTCTTTTACTTTTAATTCTAGTATTACAATCTTCTCTCTTTTTGTGCATATAATGGTATTTTTCATAAACAAAAAAGGAGCCACGCATGGCTCCCAAATGCTATCTGTATAGCATTAATAAAATTTTATATACATATACCTATCTATATTCAGTTTTTGATGCTTTGTTTAATAGTTACGCCATGTTCCGGTTACCCACGGATTGTATTTGTTGAAAAGACCATTTGCACAATTTATTAAATCTTCTTGTAAGGCTTCTTCATAAGTATAACTTACCCAGTCCGATTTATAATAAGCTACAGTCAAAAGATCAATGTCCTCTGCTGTTTTCGCGTTATTATATGTTTCTTTAACAAAATCAAATCTTGTACTGGTAGCTGCCGGATTATACTTTTCAAACTGTTTATCTGGCTTGTTATAGTATTTGGAGTGATACTTATACGCTTCTGTATCAGAAAACAGGAAATATTGCATCTGATAACTTAATAAGCCCCGTCCAGAAGAATCTTGTGTAGAAGGGTCCATACGATAAACATCTAAGTTATACCACTTTCCATCAATAGCAACTTTTAATCTCGCTCCACCATAAGATTCATTCACATACATGGTTTTAATTCCTGCGTTAGAAAGTAATTCATCCAGAAAATCATTATAGCCATATTGTGTTGCTTTCCCCTTTAAAATACAGTTTACAGTATTCTCTGGCTCATATGACCAGTATTCTCCGTAAACTCTTTTTAAATGATCGCAAGTCCAAATGGTTAATTTTAGGACTTTTTCCTGTGTTGACATGCTATTGTTGACTATTTTTAAAGCCTGCTTTATCTTTGCTTCAGTTTCTTCACTGGCATGATAATCATCTGCAATAACTTTTACATGACACTTGAAAGTTTTTCCATCAACTTTTGCCGTGATAACAGTTGTACCTTTGGCTACTGCCTGCACAGCCCCATGATTTTTATAAGTAGTATCTCTTTCAACCCATGCTACTTTCTTATTAGAGCTGGACCATTTTACAACATTTTTTGCATTATGTAGAACTAAATCAACACCGCTACCAGCTTGAAGAGTAACACTTGTTTTGCTTAACCACATCTTTTTAGAAGAAGAATTCGATTCTTTTTTCTTCCTAGCTTTCTTGCGCTTCCTTTTGACCACAACTTTGCATTTCAGCTTTTTCTTACCTACTTTTGCAGTGATTGTAGCTTTACCTGCTTTCCGAGCTTTGAGTTTTCCTGTCTTTGTGACAGTAACGACCTTTTTTTTGGAAGATTTCCACTTGATACGTTTGGCTCGTTTCTTGCTGATACCCTTCACCTTAAGTTTCTTACTCTGCCCAACGGTCATTGTAATCTTTGTTTTACTCAGTTTAGGCTTTGTTGCTGCATTTACCTGGGTGGCCGGAAATACGGAAAAAATCATCATCAATGCCAGTACCCATGCAAATGTCTGTTTACAGATTTTACGTGCTGTTTTTTCTGTCATGATAAAAACTCCCTTCATTATTTAATTTTTCTGGTCGCATATTTTCGACCAGTCTTATCGTACCACGTTCCACAAAAAAAGAATTTTTGTAAGAAATTGTCCACTGGCACAATATCACTTTCCCCTTAATTTTGGAGTCAGTAACATTATACCACGGAATCGAATTCAGCAGAAATATCTGGCGTGATTAATATGGGGAAATTTTTAAAATGGCATCTCTCTTAATATATCCATCGCTACAGCATCTTCTTTTCCCATTAATTTTAATATCTTGTACTGTGCTATTTGCCTTAAACCGCCTATATATCTGCATAATACTAGATCTTGACGAGTGTATACTTCTATTTGTGACAAGTAATTTTTTACAATTTCTAATTTGATTATTCTCTCAGGATTATCTACGCATTCAACATAATTCCATGATGAACTTTCAATAATCTCACCAAGAGCATCTCTGTACGATTTATTTATCATTTTCTTATCTTTGTCTTCAATATTTGAAAGAATGCGATCTGCAAATATTGACTCTTCAACCAACATTGTTCTTGCAGGGTATTCTTCCAAAGGATGGAAGCCCACTCCCAGTCCTCTATCCTGTCTAACACTTTGTGTTAGTCTCTTATAGATATATTTTATGATTTTTTGTTTCCATTCTTCTGGATATTCCTCTTCCTTGAATTTAGAGAAATAATTATCTAAAAGCTTGGTTTCTTGATTATATGCAGTATATAAATCATTGCGTAATATATAATGATCATTTGTCATTACTCGGTCATGCTTTTCTTTGATAATATTATTTTCATCATAATCATTTATGCCCTTTTTTAAAGTATGTTTCGTTATACCTTCCATAATATTAAGAACCAAAGTTTCTGCCTCATCACCGTGTTCACAAACTATATTTTGAAATATTTCATCCTCTTCTTTTTCGTCTATTGGCTTAAATGCTTCTATAAGTTTTTTCCTTATATCCTGTAAAAATAATTCCTCCGGCAAAGTAACTTCTTCTGCATCCATTGTTGGAAAAAGAATGCAATGTTTTGATGGATTTAATACATCTAACTCCGTTGCAATGATGCTCCCTTTTAAATCAGAAAATAAATCAGAAAAAGCCTTAATATCTTCCTTCACGCTATTTTGTGCGGACTTATATTTTTGCAAATTAAGAAAGAGTCCTTCTTTTTTGTACAAGAAGGCTACTTTGCTGGTTGCAACATCCGCTTTTATTTGTGTCACTATAGCTTTCAATGTTTGTGCTTCATCGCTATTATCGGGTTTTATTAAAAAAATATATATGTCAGATTTAGCAACACGTTTAGCTTCTACATTACCTGAAATGCCCGGTGTATCTATTATCTGAACATCATCCAAATCACATTCCTTTAGCAGTTCCTCACAAAATAAGCTTGGTTTCTGATAGGTATTGATATGGAAAGATACCTTCTTTCTGTTTGGATATCTTTTATTCTGCTCAATTTCCCTGATTTCTCTAATTACATTTTCTATCTCTTCCATTTTAGATATATTACTCTGAATAAAACGATGATTTGTTAATTCTGTCACCTTATCCTTAAGAGCAGCTATTTCCTTAGAATCTGATTCATTGTAGATGGAGTTAAAATCTGTATGAAAAGTAAAGTTCTCTAAAAGTGTTAACTCTGAAACATGAATATATATTGGACACACTGTTTTATCAATGTTATTTCCGCAAAATAGTTTAGTGAATCCCACTCTATCCTTAACAAATCGAGAATTGAAAAAAGACTTACCACTTCTTGCTCTGCCAATAATTGCAATTGTTTTTGTTTTTAAATTAGCTTTAGATATAACAGTATTCGAATCCTCTTTTTTATATAAATAGTCAATAATATCTTCAGTTTTCCAAATTGATCCCGCAGGTGTTTTTTTTAAAGGCTTTGGAAAACTTGTATCGCTTTCTATCCAATTTGAGACCTCACTATTACATATATCGACTATATCACTAAGCGTAAGTATCTCTTTATTAATTTCCATATGACTCCTCCTTACAAAATTATCACGAATGGAACAAGTTCACATTCTTTATGATTTTAGTATACGCTATGTATCTAACTGTATCAACAACATTGTTATATTACAAGGTTGAGCAATGAGGAAAGAATTCGATTCTTTTTTATTGCATTTTGATTTAAGTTGTGATACATTAAATATAGAAAAGGGAAGTTGAAACAGCCTCCCCCTATTAGTTTATATTTAATAAACCGCCAAAGGGCTAGATTGGCGGTTTATTTTTTTCCCTTAAAAATCTGATAACAGATTCCAACTAAGGTTATCAACACAATGGTATATGCAAAAAGATTTTCATATGTAACCATCGGCATCCCCTCCTTTCCGGAGGGTTGCCCCTCCATGATTTAATAAAGGGGAGACCGCCATATTTCAACTTCCTAGATAAGATTATACCATTGATGATTAATTTTTAAAAGAAATTCTTACTCTTTTTATGAAAAAACCCCGGTCCACAAAGGATTCCGGGGTGCATTTTTGACAATATGTTTTTCATTTTACTACTTATACGGTTTCCGGTTTTAGTTCTGCAGTTTTTTGTTCCACAATTTCTTTTTCTGGAATATCATTTCTTTCCAATCCATGGATAGTGATATTTCTATCTGTTTTTGCTTCCTTACTATTTGCTTCGATGATACCTTTCAGATCAACTCCTGTAGTCTCCTTCATTGATTCCATGACTTTCGTAAGGACTGCCGGAACATTTCCTGCCATATCAGAAACTCCGTTACTGTCACCGCCAATCACCGTTACTTTGTCAATGGAACTGATCGGTTCTGCAATAGCTTTTGCCATATCCGGAAGGATTTTGACAATCATTTCCGTAATGGCAGCATCACCATATTTCTTCATCGCTTCTGCTTTTAAATTCATTGCTTTCGCTTCTGCTTCACCTTTTAACTGGATAGCACGGGCTTCAGCCTGTCCACGGGCTTCAATAGCGGCCGCATCTTTTTCCTGTTCAAACAATTTTGCTTCTGCTTCTTTCTGACGCTTGTATAATTCAGCATCGGCTTTCTGCATTTCCGCATATTTATCCGCTTCTGCTTTCTTACGGACTTCCGCATCTAATTTCTTTTCAGCAACTGCAGCTTCTTTTTCCTGCAATTCAATTTCTTTTTCTCGTCTTGCAATGTTTGCTTCCTGTGCCTGAACCTCTATTTCTTTCCGGGATGCCTCTTCCTGTATCTTATATGCTGCATCCGCTTTAGCTCTGGCGGTATCCTCACTTAACTTTAATGCGGCTTTTTTAATAGCTAATGCATTTTCTCTTTCAGCGATTTCTGTATCTGTTTTTATTTTTTCGATGTTTGATTCGTTATTTGCCTTCGCCTGTTCGATAGCTACTTCTTTACTTGCATATGCTTTTGCAATGGAAGCTGATTTGCTGATCTGTTCTCTATTGTCAATTCCAAGATCATTAATAAGTCCATCCTTATCCTTAATATTTTGTACATTGAAAGATAAGATACAGATACCCAGTTGTGCGATATCTTCTTTGGCATTAGATTTTACCTGCTCAGAAAATTCAGCTTTATTTTGACAAATATCCTTTAACTCCATTGTACCTATGATCTCTCGTAAATTTCCCTGGAGAGATTTTGTGATCGTGTTTCTTACTTCATCAGAACTCTTATTAAGGAAATTTCGCATTGCGATTTCGATATTTTCCGAAGATGTATCAACAGCAACCTGAGCAATAGCATCCACCTGAATATTAATAAAATCTTTTGTTGGTATATAATCCTCCGTCTCGATATCAATATCAATCTGCCCAATCCCCATCCGGTCTACTCTTTCCAAAAAAGGGATCTTGAAGCCAGCTTTACCGATCAATACCCTTGGATGCTTTCCCGGACCGGAAATAATAGTGGCTGTATTTGGTGGGGATTTAACATATCCCACTGAAAGAAATACTACAATAACAACAATAATACCAGCTACAATATACATAATTTAACTCTCCTATTCTTTTGTACAATTACGGTTACACTGAGAATATTGGTTTATCTCTAATATACATATTTGCCCCCTTTCATAAAACTTTTAAGGTTTTTCGTAAGAAAAGACCCCGGTCCACGAAGGATTCCGGGGTACGTTCTTATATAATATGTCTAATTCGTCTTTTGTTTTTCTGTCGTTTTATTTTTAGTCTGCTTTTTTACTTCTGTTGTTGCCTCCGAAGAATCATCCGCATCATTTAATTTCACCTGTTTCCATAACTTCTGATCTACACACTTTTCATAAGACCATTTTTTATCTAACTTCTTTGTCCATTTTTCATATACTTTTTGGAAGTATTTAGATTCTTTTTCCTCTTTGAGAGTCTTTTTGTTGCTGGCTGTCTCTTTCTTATCTGTATAAGCAACAAGTTTCGCAATAACATATCCGTTATCACATTTTAAAACTTTACTGCACAAATCTCCGTCTTTTAATTTTTTCATCTCTTTTTCAAAAGATTTGCCTTCTTCAGACTCCCCAGCTGCATAAGATTCATCGGTGTTGGTGTAGCCCTGTTCCTTTGCAATCTTTTTAATCGTCTTTTTGCCACTCTGTATCTCTTTTAATGCTTTTTGTGCTTTTCTCTTTACAGATGCCTCTTCTTTCTTGTTCATTAACTGAACCATGCCATCTTTGGTCATTGTTGTTGGAAATACGACTCTGTATACTGTAGATTTTCTAGCTTCGTCCTCCGTTACGGTTGCGTTTGCCTGTGACTTTATCTTATCTTTCACTTTCGATGCTAATAAAATCTCTTTATAGAATTCTTCTACATCTTCTCGGAGTAATCCGCATTCATCCATAACTGTTCTTCCGTTGCTGCTTTGATAATAAGACAAGGCAGATTCTGTACATTTTTTCTTATCTGCTGCGCTTAATTTACATCCATACGCATCTGCTTTCTTGTTTAAGACAATCTGCTGTTTTAATTGGAAAATGATCTGTTGTTTCGTATAACTTTCAAACGTCTGTTCTTTTCCTTCATTGTCTTTTCCCATTTCCATGTTCCAGAAATCTTTACCATAGGTGCTGCTATAAGTGCTTTCGTACTGTGCGGCGATCAATTTTGCATAAAGCCACCCTTCCTTTAAAGTAACCTTTTCACCATCATACTGGAATAAGACTTTATTTCCATCGTTCGTTTTTGTTCCTATACCAGCCTTTGATGAACCACATCCAGTCATGACCCCTGCTGCCATAAGGCAGGAAAGTGCGATAGCCGCTACTTTTTTTAATTTTTTTCTCATGTTAAGAACCTCCATTTTTTATTTTTATTTCTCTTTAATATGTAGATTTTTTCTACAAGTCAAGATATTTTTATATAAAAAAGCCCATGCACCAACACATGAGCTTTTGGATACCTATTGCAAATCTTGGGATTCAGACTTCTGGATTTCTTCAATGTATTCTATGATATTATCTGTAGAAACCATTGTCCTTACCGTGCTACCAATGCATTCTTTCTTTTTAACATAAGGATTATCCATGATATCGCATAAGTTATCCGTTCCACAGCAATACGTATCTACTCCTCCATTGGAAGCGATAATGACCAGTTTATCTGCTCCAGTCTCAAACCGTACATTTTCCACAAGATCTGGCAGGATACGTGGGGCGACATTCCGCTTCGATGCAAATTGGATAATCTGGATATCATCACTAACCGCCCCAATCTGCATGACACACTCTTCTGCTAAAGATAATAGGGTATGGTCTTCCTCTACTTTAGTAAAACGGGTGTTATCTAATAAATAATTAGGATCTACATCAAATACGCTTTCTGCTGATTTTGCTTCAGAAACCTCTACCTCCATAGCTGCGGCTTCCGCTGCAACAATAGCTGGATAACTTTTCGGAGTCTGTGTATTATATGCCTGTATGGTATCATACGGGAAATTATTGTCCGAACAAGCGTCTCCTGTCCATTTGTAATTTTTATGAGTTTCATACTTGAACTTTTTATCCCTTGCTGGTCTCTCCCCCCGCAGGAATACCAGACACTCCTCGTTTGGCAGACGACCAATCTCTTCTGCTGTCAGCGTTTCCCTCTTTACCTGCTGGAAGTTTTGCGATGATCCTGATTTTCCTCCATAAGAACGCCCTCTTGATTGGGCAGTAACTGTTTCATTTCCTAATTTTTCGCAGAAATATTTTAGTGTGTCTGGTTCTGCATTACCAAGGAATATCGTAGAATCACAGTTTGCCATAATTGTACGCCATTCGTCTTTATACATAGATTGCAACTGGGAATTATCCTGAAGAACGATCGTTGCCGAGATGTTATATTTACGCATAGTACTCAATTTACTAGGAAAATCCGGAATTTCTCCAATATTTGCAAACTCATCCATTAAACACCTAACATGATACTTTAGTCTTTCACTTCCGGTTTTTAATTTCTGCATTTCTCCTTTATGATAAAGTGTTTCAAACAACTGTGAATATAACATGCTGGCAAGAAAGGCAAATGTCCTGTCTGCTTGTGGAGTGATGATAAAAAGGATTGTTTTTTTATCTCCAATACTCCCAAGATCAATGTCATCAGAACCGGTCAGTCTTGCTACCTGTGGAGTCATAAACGATTGCAGACGTACTACACAGGAAATGATGATGGATTTCAATGTCTTACCTGCTGCTTGTTTGAAAGCTTTATAATATTTCGCAGCAAGCGATGTCTGATCAATCTGCTCAAACATCAGATCCAGCTCCGATTTTGCACTTGGGTTGTTTTCGTCAACCTGGCTCATATTGATCATATCCATAACCCTTGAAAAGTTCTTTCGGCTTTCCGATGTCTCAAAATCAATTAGATAAAAAATACAGGCAGAGTATAAAAGTTTTTCAGAATTGGTAAAGAACTGGTCCCCTTTTTCATTTTTTCCTGTTGTATTCTTAATCAGACAATCGATTACCATTAATACGCCTGCCTCATCCCTAATATATTTAAACGGATTATATGTATTAGAATGTGCCATGTTTGACAGATTGAATATCTTAATATCATATCCATCTTTTAATAAAACTTTTCCAAGCGAAACAATAATCTCACCTGATGGATCTGTCACAACATAAGAGCAGTTTTCCTGCAAAAGGTTTGGTTTGATCACGAAACGAGATTTACCAGTACCCGCTCCACCTAGAACTAAAAAATTATTATTACGAAAAGTCTTACGGTCATTAATACTTAGTTTTGTATCTCCGCTTGCAATCATATTAGGGTCTGCACTTTCTACAGGTTTTTGTGTGAGTGGATCGATATATTTCCCATGGTCAACATAACGCTCATCATATTGTTTTCTATCCTCTTCACCCCGAAATCCGGCATCACCGTATAATTTATCCGGATTGTAAGAAAAGTTTTTTAAAGCGGTATTATGCATGTAAAAAATGACGAAAGCTCCGACACAGACCGCAAGGAACATACCACTAAACGCCATCGGATTTAATGGAAAGAGAAGATGAAACCCGCTGATCCTGTCCATTGCTTCCATTGCTGCTTTTCCAGCTGTTATTCCCTCTGCCTGCATAATCCCACCGGTATAACCGAACAAGTATATCAAAATGATGGTGATCATTCCGCCTATCTGAAAAGCACTTTTTTTTGCTGCTTTTTTTCGGTCACGTTCTGTCATTACTGCCATAACTGCTCCTTTCCGGACAGGATTATTGGATGTATTCCTTTCTGACACTCCATGATATTTTCTTTGTCCATATCATTGAGGGCTAAAAAAAACTCTTTTCCAAACCGGTTCTCCATATATTCTTTTAATTGTCTGTCCAAATAAAGTAAAACATCATTATTAAAGAATACGATTCGGTTTGTATTTTCTAAAATAGAAAGACAAGACCCTTCGTAAAAACAATTTAACTGTCCAAGACTCTGCAAAACGACAGTAAATATGATCCCATATGCTTCCCCACACCCAGTCCAGTATGCAAAATGTGGGATAGTTTCATGTGTTGCAAGATCATCTATAAATATAGATACCGAATAAGCGGAAGAAATGTCATTTTCTGCCCTGTTTTCTGCAATAGCGCACAACTGGGCATATAAAAGCGCTGATAAATCGACAGCTTGTGTTTCCCTATGTCCTCTATTAATAAATAAAACGGTTTTTTCATCCATGAAAGAATCTAAAAGAATCTCTTCTTTTTGTCGATCTATAAAGGATTGCAGGTGAGCCTGGCATAAAGTAAGGATTGTTCTTAATGTGCATCCTGTTGCTTTTTTAAAAGATTCATAATATCCTACGGAAAAAGAAGCCTGTTCAACCTGTTCAAATAGAATATCGAGTTTTGTTTTTCCGTCTTTTTCCTCTGTCAGCCCCATATTAAGCATATCTACTATAGCTGGAATATCCTTCCAACTTCCTTTTTCTTCGTGTTCCATCAAATAAAAAACACAGGCAGCATACAAGGTTTTTACCCATATTGAAAAAAAGCAATCATCTATCTTATATTCTTCCATTGTATTTTGGGTAAGTCTATCAATAAATAAAGATACATCCTTTCCATCTTTCATGCAGGATATAGAATGAATAGAAGTATCTGTAACAGCTTTTGTATTTACAGACAGGAAGGAAAGCATATGGAAGTATACAGAAATAATAGCGCCATATCTTATATCTGTATCAATCGCAAGAAAATGTTTATAATATGCTGCGGTAGCTCCTTCTAAAAATGCAGGACTTTCGCACATTTTGTCTGGATCTAGGAAATTCTGTACTATTTCCTTTACTTTTGCTAATGTCTGTTCTTTTTCATTTTCCATTACATAATAAATACAGGTAAGAAGAAGTAATTTTTTCGCCTTTTCAAACTCTGCTGTACCTTCTATTTGTTTATTTCCTGATGCATCTAAGATAAACTCTGCAACCATCAATGCATCTTTTTCACTTTTTATATAAGCAAGTGGGTTGTATAGACATGATCTTTCTGGATGACAAAGATCTAATTTTTTAATATGATATCCTCTTTTCTTTAAAGAATCTTCTATCTGTCCACATAAGATAAAATCCTTATCGTCAATGATCAGACTGCCCTGAGTAAAAGATAGGTTTTTCTGTACTGTATCTTGATAATCTTTTCTTTCGTTAAGACTTACAATCAGTGTATTTCTAGTTTCTTTTCTATTGACGATTTCCGCCATTTCTCTTTCTTTTAAACGCATTATATATCAAAACTCCTTTTCTATCTGTCTTCTTCATGGTCTGGTATTCCGTTATCGTCTTTATCGCAAGCATCAAAATATTCCAGATTATCATTTTCACGTGAGTCTTCATCCCAGGATATATCATATTCCTGTTCTTTCTCTCCCCAGTCTTCCACAACCGTCCTGATCTCTTCATAAGTTCGGGAATGGATCTTTCCATCCATTGCTTCATGAAAATATTTTTCTTTCTTTGGATTCATCAACTCTTTTACGAAAATGTATTTATTATTCTTTTTTACTGCATCCTCTAATAAATCTTCATCGATTTGTTCTATCTTTGTTTCTTTTAATTGTTCTGCATCAAGCAATCTTTCTTCTGCCGCAAACAAACCTGCACGAGGTTCTTTTTGTTCTTCTTCGTATTCATTTGATGTCTGCCGATAGATTTTTTCCTCCATAATATCCCGGCTTTGCTCATGCGCCTGCAATAGCCGCTGTTCGCCCTGTGTTAAATCGATTGCACCATGCTTTTTATCTATTTCTTTTAAAAAAGCAGCTTTCCGAAATTCATCAAGACTTTTATATTTTCTATATTCGGATTCTGTAAGATCAATTGGATGATTCAATGTCATAACAAACTGATTCAATCTTCGGTATTCTTTTTCAGCATCTTTAGTGAAAATATCCTGTCCTTTTTGGGAAACCATCGGAGCTTTTTTAAACAGCACTCTTTTATCTTGTTTGATATACTCAAAAGATTTATCTGTACACATACCAATGCCCCCATCCCTGTCTACGATATAAAAAGGGTGTTTTTCCTGCTGCAATACTCTGTCCCCAATACGGCAAGCGTTTTTATTTTCATATTCTGCCTGTTGCATAAGTAGTTTTCCTGCCTTGCCACAGGTGTCATACGTAACAGATGCAGCAATATGCTGCATTTTTACAGCATCTTTTTTATCAAACAAGACATCATACTTATTTTGGATTGCTATGTTTACTCCAGATTTTTTTGCTTTTTGATCAAATAACAACAATTCTTCTGCATTAACATCAGTGAGTTTCAAAACATCTCCATCTGCCTGGTCCCATAACACATCTTTTGAAACTACACCGCCTTTATTTATCTCTGCTCTAGTCTTGTTGAACAAGATATCAACTGCCGGCACATCTTTATCAGCGACAAGAAACATTGCGTTTCCATTCATGTCTGCTCGCTTACACGATACAAAACAAACACCATTTTCTTTTAGTGTTTTTTCTAATTTATTTTGATGTTCTTTTTTAGAAAAATAAACAGCGACACTGTTTTTTTCATTTGCATTAAGATATTTTTTTAATGCTCTGGCTCCAGTGTTATCATGGAAAGCATCTAAAAAAGAACCTAATGTATTTCTTGCTGTTTCTGTCATATTTTTTGCCATAGAACTATATTGGTCTAAAGCCTGCATCATAAATTGCAGGGTGGATTCTTCATTTGCCATAATCGTTCCCCCTTAGATTATTTTTCTCAGATATAAATATGTATATTTTGGTCAAAGAACAAAAAAAAGACCCATGTCAAACACGAGTCTAATTTTTTAAAATTTTTTGGGGAATGTCACTACATGTCTGCAAATCTATCAACTACCTGCTGGCATAAAGAGATTGCATCTGCAATTTTAGAATCAGATTCAATGTTTTCTGGACTCAAAGACAATAAAATCTCAATAAATTCAGAAAATTCATCGTAGTCAAAATCAGTATCCATTTCGCTATCTAAAATTTCTTCATGATGAGAAGCGATATTGTCAAGAGCATTGTCCATTTCTTCATTCAAACTACTATCTGCACCAAAACCGAAATAGCCATTTTCCATCATTTTGTCTACATTTTCTTTGCTCATTTGTGCGATGTTATTTCTAGCTTCACTTTTTGTTTGTTTTTGGTGCGTTCCTTCTTTTTTAAAATCGGCAGTACCTTCTTTTTCCCGATTACTTTCCTTTTTTTCAGCTTCCACACACTCTTTTACGATTGCTTTTGCTATCTTTTTGTTATCTGCTTTATGTACAGCTTCGATGATCTTTTCCTGTGTCTGCTGAGGCAGCTTTGTCATACGTGCAGCATCACTGATAGACATCTGTCCTTTTTCTGTTACTTCTCTGATTGCTTTATTATCACTATCAAATATTGCTTTATACATGGCCGCATAGCGTTCTGAAACTTTAAAGTATCTTGCGGCGATCTTAACAATGTTTGCATCTTTTTCTTCCCCGTTTGTTACAAGCTGCTTTAAATATTCAATGATCTTAAAACGATGTGGTGTCTCATCATACCCTTTGCGAACATCAATGTTCGTTGTTTCTACAATCAATCCTTTTTTGGCCTCGCTTAGTCCACTAAGAACCATACATGGGATTTCATCGTATCCTTTGATCACTTTTTCCTGCCGTAATTCTTTTATTGCACGATATCTGCGGTTTCCCGATAAAACTTCGCATTTTCCACCATCATCCATACAAACGGTAAGTGGAGTTAAAAGACCGTATAGGCGGATTGATTGCTTTAACTCTGGAATCTCATCCATTTCAAAAGACTGCAGAGGTGTTTCATATAACAGATTGATGTCTACGCCCTTGATCTCTGTTTTGGTAAATAACGGTTCCATTGCTTCTTCTGTACGGTTCATTGCTGTTCTTTCTAATTCACTCATTTGTTTCCTCCTTATGATTGGTTATTACAAATTTACCTGTCTCCAGTGATACGGTATACAAGATTTGATTGTCTTTGATGTTCTGCTTTGTTTTTTACAGCATACTCAAATGCATTCCCAACAGAATAAATATAAACATGAGACTTCGCTCTTGTTATTGCAGTATATACTATCCTTCTTGTGAGCATATTTTTACAAGAATCCGGTAGCACGATATGCACATCTTCTATTTCTGAACCTTGCGATTTATGGACAGTGATACTGTAAGCTAATTGCATATTGGAAAAATCATCACGAGATAAAGTTAAGATCTTATCAAAAAAAATGACTGTAGCAATTCCATCACAGTAAGAAGATATTGTCCCAATATCCCCATTAAAATACCCCTGCTCATAATTAGTCTGTGTCATAATAATCCTGTCACCTATGTGATATCTTTCTTTATTATAAGAAAAACAGTAGCTGAGATCAGAAACAGACCCTTGTATCTTTTTATTTAGGGCGTATACACCGGATACATCTTTATTTTTAATAGGGCTTAAAACAAAAGACTGCCTGTATATCAGATTTTGCATCATTGCTTCCACAGCCTCCTTATCAGAAGAGTAATGACTTAAGGAAAAAGTCTTATCGGTTTTTATGTTTGTTATCCCTTTTAAAATCGCTGATGCATTCTCACATATGGTACCAGATTGTCTCATAATCTGATACAATCTGTAGACTTCTACTTTACCACAGTCAATAAGATCTGCTAACACTTTCCCATATCCTACACTTTCTAACTGATTATCATCTCCGCATAATATCAGTATCGTTCCATTTTTTACCGCAGCAAAAAGATACGATGCCGTTTCCAGGTCTAACATAGATACTTCATCTACAATAATCAAGCCGGCATTTATCGGATCTCCTTCACTTTTGCAAAGTACAGTATCACCGCATGGGCGTAGATTTAATAATTTGTGTACGGTTTGTCCATTTTCCCCACATGCTTTTTTTATTACTTGAGCCGCTGCACCCGTAGTAGCGGATAATTCAATGACACTATTATGATTTTCTGCTTTATAAGCTAAAAGAAGTCCTTTGATGATAGCTGTCTTTCCACTGCCAGGGGGTCCTGTGATGATCTTGATGCCGCTGGTCTTTATTGCTGGGAATACAGCTTTCTGTCCTTCGTTGTATAAAAACCCGTTTATTTCTTCAATCTTTTCTATATCAATATCATGAACAACCGTTGTTTTATTTTCACATAACCGAACAACATGTTGAGCTACTTTTTGTTCCTGCTGTAATATCTTCGTTTTGTAAATGTAAGCTTCTCCGTTTATAGTATCGATTGTAAGATAGCGGCTCATGTCTTTTATCACACTGTATATGACCGATACAGGGATAACCTCTTCCGGAAACGCCGATCTTTTTAAAAGATACGAAAGCCGTTTGTAAAGACCCTTAAAGGTAACACAGGTATCTCCTGTACTTATAAAACTATCAATTGCGTAAGTGATAAAGCCTTGTAATCTAGCTTTCGTGTAAGGTCTTACCTTCTCTGCAATCTTTTCAGCTGAAAAAGGATCAATCCCATACCATGTCCGGAAAGGATTTATACGAAGTTGTTCATAAGAAAGATTAGAATTTACAATCTTTTCGATTACTTCTTCTTCTATCCCCTTTGTTTTTAAAAGGTCTAACAGTTTTTTTTGTCCTGATATTCTCCTTACCTTCATAAGCAGTTCGGAGATAACAGTAGCTGATATCTTGGGCAGTTTTTCAGATAATATTTTCTCTGCATCTTTTCTTTCTGCAAAACGTATCACATCGTTCCCCATTACAAGGAGCATATTTTCTTTAGTTTTATCTGGCAGTTTTTTTTCCAGACAGTTTAAGAAAAAAGAGGCTTCTCTTCTATCTGAGGATGGATAAGATATTTTTTCTACATAATAGAACTTTTCTTTCATATACCCTTCTATTACCACCGGTGTCATATCTGGGTAAAAATCACTAGACCTGCACCGTATTAGCCCCTGTCTATCTACATAAGGACATGATTCTTTTGGCAGAAAAAGAAATTCGTTATCTGATATCTTTTTTTTATAAATACCAAGCATTACAATCCTCCTTTTGTTTCAGAATTAATATGGTAAAAAAAATGAAATTTTTTAAAAAATCACACATATTTAGTGTATAAAAAATATAAAAAAGGAAGGTTTTTAAAATGAATAGTTTATACATTGCTTATGAAGACTATCTTATCCGTTAAACCATAGTATCCTCTGATATAAAGGCTTAGATAATATCCTTCATTACTGCCTGGCTGCAGAGTGAATACAGGATTAAACTCATAATTATAAAGTCCTATTTCATAACGGTCTTCCAGTTCATAGTCTATAATACTGGACGGACATTTATCAGATTTTTTAACTTTTTTAATGATTTCATTAAATAAGTCCTGATTCGTGATTACATCTTTTTCTTTTTTAATCTCTTTCAACATAATCTTTCTCCTTTTGTTATTTCATCGGGACATACATTGGTATATCATCTGGATAACCTGTTTCTTTTTCATAATATACAACATTGTTTCTTACAACAGGTGCTGTTTTTAATGTTAAGATTTCTGCCGTAAAACTTTTACTGTCAAAAGTATCGATCAGTTCACTGCCATAACCACCAAGCGGATCCAGCTGATAGCGGATACGTCCATCATCATATAAGTAGATATAAATATCACCCCAGTTAATGCGGATCCATTCCTCATCTGTTCCACCCGCTAAAGGACTTTCAATCTCTGCAAACTGTTTTGTGTACTCTTGAATCTCTTTAGATTTATTATGCTCTAAAATGTCCGATGCTATTGCATTACAATAGTTGAACTGCATCATCAGACATTCTTTGAACGATATTGTTTCCTGGATACGGAATCCACTCTGGCAATATCCATATTCATCAGAAAGCCATTCTGACACTTCATCCAGGTAATCATCCTTATCTTCTGTACAAAACTGCTCTGGCAGGATGATCTCCTGTGGCAGGGAATCAAACAGTGCTTTATCTCCGTCTGTGTCCCATTTGATATCTACAATCTTATAACCCTGTTTTTCCTGCATCTTATCTTCTCCTTTTGTTTTCATTTGATACTGGTTTATAATCATTGGCTTTGCACCAACTCCAATGGTGGATTTCATAATGATATATTAAAAACCATGCTGATGTTGCTGTGTCACCCGGCCTTACTCCATACACCAAACATTTTTTACCTGTTCTTATTTCTATTACTTCAAACATTGCTCTCTTCTCCTTTTAGTACTTCATAAACAGTTTCCATATTTTAACAAATCTTCCAATGTTAATTGTTGTCCCGGTTCAAAATATTTTTCCGGTATTTTTATCTCTTCATACCAATCAGGTACAAACAGGATATTTTCTGGAAAAACAGCCAGGTTTTCTTTTAACTCATCCGGCGTAAGCTTTGGGATAAAGACAGCGTCCCTACATTTTGTTAAGACTTCATGCATATCTAACTTTCTTCGAAACTTAGGATTTATCTCTTTTAATATCCATAATTTCGCATTTAGATTTTCTGCTTGCTCCATAATGTAATCACATATCTTTTGTGTTTGAAAATCTTTAAAATCAATCGGGATGATATGTTTCAATGCTTTAAGATAATCAAGCACATGGTCTTCATCTCTTATTTCTTCTGGGATGTCTGAAAGAGAACGGCATTTTTCCGGTTTCCATGCCTCTACCTGATATTTTTCTGGCAAGTCGGAAACTTTATAAAAAAGACCTCTTTTAATTACTTTTTCCCAAAAAGAATCTGTTTTCATCTCATCAGGTATGTGCTTCAATGCAGCGAAAGAATTCGATTCCATCGCTGTAAGGCATAGATCCTCATCTATCATATTAGACGGAATCTGATCGATCTTTTCTCCATTTTTTAAAAGAAAGGATTTAAAAACATTTTTTGTTTGCCATTTTTTTGGAATAAGCTTTAGTGTGTGGATATGTCCAGCTACAATGACAGCCATATCTTCATCCCAGTAGTTTAATGGGATTTTTCCATCAAAATTCCCCTTCATTCTTTGAATACACTTTATAAACATATCTTTTGATATCGTTTTAAGGTCAATTTCATTTAAAAAAGAATTTTGTCCATGATCAGATAACACCTCATAAAACCGGTCACACTGGTATTTCTTTGGCAGATATCTGATCGCTGCAAAATGTTTTAAACAGCATAACAGAGAAACTTTCGTTGTTTTTAATCTTTCTGGGATTACTTCAAACAAATGATATGTTCCAATAAAAGATTTTGAATGTTGAAGAGTATGTAATACCAGATCTTCTGAAAGGATATACTGGTATTTTTCTGGGAGGATGCGGTAATAAAACCCATCTGCCTTACAGAGATTTTTCCAATACATTTCATTCTGACATCCTTCTGGTACACATATCCGATCATAATAAGCCCCATTATCTGCTAATCTCTGACTAAATAAGACTGCAAGCGTAGGATTCCATCGTTCTTTAGGCATTTTTAGCATTAAATAATCATTTACAAAAAGGCACTCTGCCAGATCAACATCTGATAGAATATCGTAAAACGATCGTGGAATGGTCAGGTAACGATTTCTTTTTACGGCTTCCAAAATCTCTTCTGAACTTGGTTTTTCCTTCACTTTTATAGCATCCGGATAATATGGGAATACTTTCGGGTACCATTCCATCTGTTTTTCTTCTGATAGTCTAAAATACAGATGCATTAAATCTTGCTTGCTGAATGCGACAGGCATCATTTTTTCCACAATTTTTTCTGCATCTTTTGCGGTCACAGAGAAAGTACCTTGATTCAGATTCAACTTGATATTCTGCTTGTGGCTGGCAAAATAATCTTTTATACTACCTCCATTGAGCAGCCACACCTTTAAGTCATCCAGTTCCCTATGCTGCAGGGCATATCTTATGATTGCTTCGTTTTTGTCCATTTGACATTCCTCCTTGTTTTGAAAAATATTTACAGTTTTAATATGAAAAGGTACGAAAATAAAAATTCTCAGGAGGTTTATTGCAATTTCCGTTTTTTCTTACAAAAATGAGTTTTTTTCTTCAGAGTATATAGTAAAAAAAGAAAACTTTTATATATGACAAGAAAAAGCATTTTTAGACAGATTAAAAAAAAGGAGTATACATTATGATAAATTACATGGTTGATTCAGAAAATGTGGGAACAAAATGGATTCCTTATTTAAAAGAAAATATAAAAAAAAGCGATAGGGTGTTTTTGTTTTATACAGACAAAAGTCCTTCCATTCCATGCAATGAGATTGAAGAGTTAGCAGCATTTATCAACCAGATCCAGACAATATATTGCCATAATAAAACAGCAAACGCTCTCGATTTCCAGCTGTGTTCTTATCTGGGATATTTAATACGAGTGGGTTCAAAATCCTCTTACTGCATTTTAACAAACGATAAAGGCTTTGATGCTGCCGTGTCATTTTGGAAAGATAAAGGAATAAAGATATATCGAAGTGAACCTTTAAAAAAAGAAGCGCTTACCCCTATCTCTATAAAAAGAAAAAATATCCAGTTACCTCACCTGGGAAGCTTGCTTTCATTAAAAGCGAACAGCCCTATATTAAAAATATTGGAAGATATGATAAAGAAATCCTCTTCACCAGAAGAAGTCCATGTAAAGATCAATTCTACTTGGGGTAAAAAGACAGGAAGTATGTATTATAAGAAATTGGAAAAACATCTAAAGAGATATTACAAAAAATTAAACGAGGTAACATAAAAAGTACACATCGATACGAACTTTTTATATTCTTACATGGCATGGGCCGCTTGATAACTTTTTCCAATTCCAATTGGCACTTCACAGAGATATAATCCGTTACATTTTTTTCGCGTGGTGTATAAAAAATACTGTTTTAACATTTTACATTCGTCTTTCTATTTATCTATGATAGGAAAAGAACCCAATTCTTTAGGAAATCAATCATATTAAAAAAGAATATTAAAGAATGCCGTTCTGTGGTATAGTAATAACACCTAGACGGTCTTTAATTAATTTTTATGAGATGATACTTCTAAACAGCAAAAAGATTATGTGTTTATTGCAGAAGTAAAATACAGAAAATTGCAGAACCCATTTGTAGGTAATTGTAGCATCAACGGATGGGGTAAATGTAGGTTCTAATTTGCCACATACGTCGATTTCACAGGGGGTTGGGGGGAGCCCCCAAGTGTAGTTTGCAACAATCTACATACATGCCATTTTGCAATAACTCACATTTTGCCTCTGAAAAAAACAATTATGCAAATAATAGTTATGAGATTATCAGATAGAACGAAATTATGGAGTATTATCCTAAAAATAGTGATAAAAATCATTACATTTTTGTCAACAGAAAAATAATAAAACTATAGACCGAAAGGATGATATGTATGTTAATAAAATGTAAAGAATGCGATTTACAAGTTAGTGACAAGGCTATAATATGTCCACATTGTGGTTTTCCTATGCAGCCAAATGCCGTTGGAAAATATACTCGTAAAAAGAAAGGACGTCCTAAATTACCGAATGGTTTTGGACAAATAAGTGAAATTAAAAATAGAAATTTAAGAAACAGATTTCGAGCGATGGTTACTGTCGGTAAAACTCCGGAAGGTAAACCTATATCGAAACTTCTAAAGCCAAACGCCTATTTTAAGACATACAATGAAGCATATGAAGCCCTTGTTGAATATAACAAGAATCCATATGATCTAAATACATCATCTATGACAATGGCTGAATTATATGAGAAATGGTCTAAAGAATATTTAAAAACCGTAGCTAAATCGAATGCCCGAAATATTCAGTCTGCATGGAATTATTGCTCAGTTCTATATAAGATGCGTGTTACCGATGTAAGAGCTAAGCATTTAAAGAAGTGTATAAACGAGGCTTCAAGAAAAGAGAAAGGAATAATAATACAAGCTAGTGCTAATATGAAAAGTAAAATAAAATCTATATTTAATTTAATGTTTGATTATGCTAACGAGAATGACTTAGTTGAGAAAAACTATGCCAGAACATTTAATATATCAGATAATATATTAAAAGAAGTTGAAGAAGAGAAACGAGGACATATTTCTTTTACTGAAGAAGAAATGAATATATTATGGAAGAATGTTGATGAAATTCCTTATGTAGATGTCATTCTCATTCAATGTTATTCTGGATGGCGACCTCAGGAATTAGGATTAATCGAACTTGATAGAGTTGACCTGAATAATTGGGTGTTTACTGGGGGTATGAAAACAGACGCTGGTATGAATCGTCTTGTACCTATTCATTCGAAAATACGACCGTTGATTAAAAAACGATATGATGAAGCTATAAATATAAATAGCAAGTACCTGATCAATTGCGCTGATGGTCAAAGAAAAAGCGGTATTAAAATGACATACGATAAATACAGGCATCGTTTTGAAAATATTAGAGATGGATTAAAACTTAATCCCAAGCATAGAGCGCATGATCCGAGAAAACAATTTATCTCGATGGCTAAGAAATATAATTTAGATGAATATGCTATAAAATACATAGTTGGCCATAGGATTTATGATGTTACGGAGAAAGTATATACTGATAGAACTGTACAATGGTTAAAAGATGAAATGGAGAAAATAAAATGAAATGAGTGTAGGAATGAAGTGTAGGAGTAGTGTAGGAATAATGTATGAACAACACACATTATCCTACTTTTTACTACTACTAACTACTTCTTAAAAACCTTTATTTATACGGTTTTCTTAGAATCTACCTGCCTTAGCAGCTTCTTCAACACTTACAGCTACAGCTACTGTAGCTCCAACCATAGGGTTGTTACCCATTCCGATAAGACCCATCATCTCTACATGAGCTGGTACAGAAGAAGATCCTGCAAACTGTGCATCAGAGTGCATACGTCCCATTGTATCTGTCATACCATAGGAAGCTGGACCTGCTGCCATGTTATCTGGGTGAAGTGTACGTCCTGTACCACCACCGGAAGCTACGGAGAAGTATTTCTTTCCTGCTTCTAATCTTTCTTTCTTATATGTTCCTGCTACTGGATGCTGGAAACGAGTTGGGTTTGTGGAGTTACCTGTGATAGAAACGTCAACATTTTCTTTCCACATGATTGCAACACCTTCGCAAACATCGTTTGCACCATAACAGTTAACTTTTGCACGTAATCCATCAGAGTAAGATTTACGGAATACTTCTTTAACTGTGTTTGTGTATGGATCGTATTCTGTCTCAACAAATGTGAATCCGTTGATACGGGAAATGATCTGTGCAGCGTCTTTTCCAAGACCGTTTAAGATAACACGTAAAGGTTTCTGACGAACTTTATTAGCCTTTTCTGCGATACCAATAGCACCTTCTGCTGCTGCGAAAGATTCATGTCCTGCTAAGAAAGCAAAACATTCTGTATCTTCTTCAAGGAGCATTTTTCCAAGGTTACCATGTCCAAGACCTACTTTTCTGTTCTCTGCTACAGAACCAGGGATACAGAAAGCCTGAAGTCCTTCGCCGATTGCTGCTGCTGCTTCAGAAGCTTTTTTTGCACCTTTTTTAATTGCGATTGCTGCACCTACTGTATATGCCCAGCAAGCATTTTCAAAGCAGATAGGCTGAATGCCTTTTACCATGCCGTATACATCAAGTCCTGCATCTTTTGTGATTTTCTCTGCTTCTTCTAAGGAAGCGATTCCATAGCTGCTTAATACGGAATTAATTTTATCAATTCTTCTTTCATATGATTCAAATAAAGCCATTCTTCTCTACCTCCTTAATTAGTCAATTACCTTGTCTGTTCTAGGGTCGATAATCTTAGCGGCATCATCAACACGTCCGTACTGACCTACAGATTTTGCCCATGCTGTGTTAGGATCATCACCTTTTTTGATGAAGTCTGTCATTTTTCCAAGATTTACAAACTGGTAACCGATAATTAAGTCGTCTTCGTCCAGAGCGATTCCTGTTACATAGCCTTCTGCCATTTCAAGGTAACGAGGTCCTTTCTGGAGAGTTCCGTACATTGTACCTACCTGTGAACGAAGTCCTTTACCAAGGTCCTCAAGTCCTGCTCCAACCTGAAGTCCGTCTTCAGAGAATGCAGACTGGGAACGTCCGTAAACGATCTGTAAGAAAAGTTCACGCATAGCTGTATTAATAGCATCACATACAAGGTCAGTATTTAATGCTTCCATAACTGTCAGTCCTGGTAAAATTTCAGAAGCCATAGCTGCTGAATGTGTCATACCGGAACATCCGATTGTCTCAACTAATGCTTCCTGAATGATACCTTCTTTAACATTTAAAGTTAATTTGCAGGCACCCTGCTGTGGAGCACACCATCCAATACCGTGTGTAAAACCAGAGATATCTTTTACCTCTTTTGCTTTGACCCACTTTGCCTCTTCTGGAATTGGAGCTGCTCCGTGATGTACGCCCTGAGCCACTGGGCACATGTTCTGTACTTCTTGTGAGATAATCATGTTAGTACTCCTTTCGGTATAAATTGAGTTTTTCTAAAATAACTTACATTCCGTAAGTAATCCCTAAGTCAAGACGATTGCTTGTCTTCACAGTTTATTATTTTCTCACAAAAATTGCTTTTCGTCCATACCTTTTTTTAATTTTCGACATTTTTTTTGATATTTCTTTCACAATTCTTTGCGTTTTCTCGAATAAACTACTTTTTTATACATTAGAACTATTCAAAAACAGGCAGGTATTATATAAATTTTACTTTAAATAAGAATCATACGAAGCTTTACAGGAAAAAATATATATGAAATTCAAGTCGAGCAGCCGCGAGACTTGGCGCGTGATTCTGGTCAGCGTAAGCTGACATATTCTTTACAGAATCACTGCGCATCCTCGCGGAGCGTTTATCTCAGTCGGAGATTGGACTCCCACTGAGACAAATTTGCTGTCACTCACCACCTGAAAGAGGTGGGAGTCTTCTCGACTGAGATAAAATTATTGGTCTGTTCCTTCACTTTCTATCTCATCACGATGAGCAGATGAGACATCTGCTTCAGAAGAACCTGTTGTTTGTTCTGTAGAGGAATCTGTAGAATTTTCATTTTTTTTCTGTTCGATTTTCTCAGCTTTTTGTTTTGCGTTCGCTTCTTTAAATATATTTTTCATTTTGATGACCGCTTCTTTTTCTGCATGATACCAGACAGTTTTACCATTCATATTTGTTATTGTAAAATATTCATCATAGATGACAAGTTTCATCGTATTGCCATGATGATAAAATGTATATTCCTTTCCGCTACCCATTTTCTTTGCTGCCTGTTTTCCCCATTTTTTCTTTGCTCTAGCTTCATTTGACTTCTTTTTATTCATCTGGTCAATATAGTTTGCAACAGAGAATGCAACTTCATTTTCATAACATTTTCCATCAGTATTTGTGATTAAAGGGGTATCTGCCATTCGGTGGAACAGCTTTGAGTTTGGATATCCATTCTTAAAGTGCAAAAATGCATCTCCAATCGCGGATGCATTATATGCATAATATACATTATTAGGCAAATCGGTAAATACGATATAGTTCCCGCCAAATATCATTATTTCATAAACAGCATTATCTTCATCATATAAAATATATTCATATCCCGGACCATATTTTTCTTTCACTTCTTCCGGTGTATATTTTGTTGTTTTGTCTGCTCTTAATGCGATTGATGTTGCAAGAGAAAAGACAGCTTCGTCTTCTACAAACTCACTTCCATTCATATTGTCAGCATAGCCTACTTCAAGTTTTACGAGATGATCTCTTGATATTTTTTCCAGATAATCGCTTGCCCTTTGTTCATCCTCAGTCATATCATTTTCAGCATCTACCTTTGATTTTAAGGATTTATTTTCTTTTTTTAACTTTTTGTTTTCCTTTTTCAGTTCCTTATAATAACTTGAAGAAAGTACCTTTTTCTTAGAAGCCTTACAGCCAGTAAGAGAGAGTACTAACACAATACTTAAAATAAGAACTGCATATATTCTTCTTCTCTCTGCTTTCATCATATCTTTTAGTATTCTTCTTTCTTCACTACTTCGTTTTTATTTTTATAAATGGAATGGTCTGCAACATATCCTCTTACACTGGATAACGGATAAATGTTACTGCGTCGTCCTACAATTGTTCCTGGATTTAAAATGGAACCACATCCAACCTCCACATAATCTCCAAGGATTGCTCCTATTTTTTTCATATGTGTTTCAATCTTTGTATCGTCTAAATGAATTTCTACTAACTTTTTATCAGACTTCACATTAGAAGTGATAGAACCAGCTCCCATATGTGATTTATAACCAAGAATAGAATCACCAACATAATTGTAATGAGGAACCTGTACTTTATCAAATAAAATAACATTTTTAAGCTCCGTAGAATTACCGACAACTGCCCCTTCTCCTACGATAGCATTGCCTCTGATGAAAGCACAATGACGAACTTCTGCTTCCGGTCCAATAATTGCAGGGCCGTTAATGTATGCAGTCGGCGCAACGGTTGCTGTTTTTGCTACCCAGACATGCTCCTTGATCTCGTCATACTCGTCTTTTGGAAGAAGCATCCCCACTTCCATGATAAAATCATGAATCTTCGGAAGTATCTCCCAAGGATATGTGTTCTCCTCAAATAATACTGTTGCAATTGTTCTGTTAAAATCCTGAAATAATACCTTATTCTCTAATCGTTTCATTTCTTTTCTTGGCTGTATCAGCCTTCTCCTTTCTAAATTAATCCTCTCCATATAAAATAAATAAATCTAAACAACTACATAATAACAAATGCAGTAAATCAAATCAATCCCACATGAAATTTACTTTTATAAATTTATGATGGAGGGTTTGTATCTATAAATTCTAATCTCCAGTTATATCTTTTCGTTTTTTCATCCTTTTCATAATAAAAATAAGCGGAAAATTTATTCCCTCTTTTACTTACACAGCCACGAAATCCTACTTTTCCATGTTCTAATAAAATTTTTACCATTTCATAGGATACTTTTTTACCAAGAGACGTGACAAAGCGATCATCTTTCCAAATGGCAAATTTACAACCTTTTTTCCAGGCAGAACATCCAAAGGCTCTGGCCGTTTCTACTACCGGCGCACCACACTCAGGACAAATACCAACTGGTTCTGTATGGAGAGGTTCGAGTATAACAGGACCTCCAAAGACAGTATCATTTTTTATTTTATCGACAGATTCTATAACGAACTGCTTTATCATCGAAAGGAAGTCGTCTTTTGTGAACTTCTTTTTTTCGATATCTGACAATGTTTTTTCCAGTCGTCCTGTGTATTCTAGATCAAAAAGTTCTCTTGCCGGAAAAGTTTCTACTAACATTTTTCCTAAATCTGTACAAGTCAGATTCTTTCCTTTTGCCTTAATATAGCCGGCATCTTTCAACTTTTTAATTGTCTCCGCACGTGTTGCTGGGGTTCCAATACTGAATCCACTTAAAATTGCCATCATCATCTGTTCTTCTTCTTTTTCTTCATATTTTTTTCCACAGGTTTCCATGACTTTAAGCAATGTTTTTTCCGTATGTAGCTTCGGTGGTTTTCTTTCGACTTCATTAATTTCAGACTTTATTAACGGTAAAATGTTTCCTTTTTGAACTGGTGGCAGAATTGTTTCTTTCGCATCAATTCCTTCAATTAATTTCCATCCGGGTTCTAATTGTACTTTGCCTTTTGCAACGAATTCTCCGGGTATACCGGTCTCCTGCATCTTAATATGCAAAACAGTGTCTTCTGCTACCGCAATTGGCATAAACTGCGCTAAAAATCGATTTTTTACTGCTTCATATACAATTCTTTCTGATTCAGTTAGCTTTCCTGGCTGCATATATGTAGGAATAATAGCAGAATGGCTCTCTACTTTCTTGCTGTCAAAAATACGCTTTGTACTTTTAAACTGTATCATTTCTTCATACGGACAATTTTTCTTATGAATATTTAATACTTTAGCTGTTTTTTCTTTTAAACTCTCATCAAGAACAACACTGGCCGTTCTTGGATAAGTAATAAACTTTTTCTCATATAGCTGCTGCGCGGTTTTTAGGACCTTATCTGAAGTCCATCCTTTATATTTTGATGTCACATACCCCTGTAATCCAGATAGATTAAAAAGATAGGGAGGATATTCATTTTTCTTTGTTATCTTTTTAGAGACAACTTCTCCATTTCTGCCATGAATTTTTTCCTGAATTTCCTTTAATTCTTCTGGATTATCAAACTTCTCATTTCCTTTTACATAATAAATGCTATCAAAATCTTTCTTTTCTTCTGTCTGAAAGATTCCTTTTAATTTGTAGTACTTTGTGACTTTAAAATCGGCAATTTCTTTATCTCTATCATAAATAATCTTCAAGGTCGGCATTAAGACTCTTCCAACATTTAGAAGACGGATATTTTGTTTGTTTCGATATTTCAAAGTGGCAACGGATGTCAGATTAATTCCAATAAGCCAATCCGCAATCTGCCTGCCAAATCCTGCATCCTGCAAGGACTTCATTTCCTCATTCGATTTTAGATTATTCAGTCCTCTGTTTACCTCTTCCGCCGTCCATTCATTTAATAAAATTCGTTCTACTGGTTTTTGTGGAGAAATATAGTTGATAATTTCATCTGCAATAATCTGTCCTTCCCTGTCATCATCCGTCGCAGAAATAATTCCCTCTACATCTTTCCGTTCCATAAGATTTTTTATTGTATTCATCTGCTGAACAACACCGCTGTCCGGTTTTTCTTTATTCTTTCCGTCTGATTTTATTTTATATAAAAACTTCTCCGGAATATATGGAAACTTTTCAATTTTCCAACTGCGCATTTCCGGGTCATAGTCTCTGGCATCATAAAGCTGTAAAAGATGACCAAATGCCCAGGTAATTACATAATATTCACCTTCAAAATATCCATTTTTCCGGGAAGAAGCGGTGGCATCTGCAATATTTTTTGCCACAGACGGTTTCTCCGCTATTATTAACTTTTTCATCTGATTCCCTCTTTCTGGATTAAAAATACAACGGAAACTACTATATCATAATTTTTTTATTCTGTGAACCTTAGAGAATTATCCCCTTTTCTACTTTTTTAAAAAATGCTATACTATTATTAATGATCTTACCCTATGATCAAGTACATTAAATTAGGAGGAATGACTATGACACCAAAACAGAAAGCCTGGGCAATACAGGCAGAACATGTGATAAAACAGATGGAACGTAGACACTTTAATGCTTACTATTGTTCTACAAAGGAAGAGGCTTTATCAAAGGCACTCTCCATCATTGAAAAAGGGTCTGTAATTGCCAGCGGCGGTTCCGCTACAATAGAAGAAGTAGGACTGCTTAATTACATAAAAACCCATTCAGAAGAATATACTTTTATTGACCGCAGTATTGCAAAAAATGAGGAAGAAAAAAGACAGATTCACGCAAAAGCAATTCTGTCTGATTATTATCTTATGAGTACAAATGCATTCACCATGGATGGACAGCTTGTCAATATTGATGGAAACGGCAATCGCGTCAGCGCACTTTGCTATGGACCAAAACATGTAGTAATTATTACTGGTATGAACAAACTGACACCATCTGTAGAAGATGCATATAAACGAATCCGTCAGGATGCCTGTCCTCCAAACTGTGTACGTCTTGGACTTCCAACTCCATGCAGTAAAACTGGTGTTTGTGGCGACTGTATGTCTGCTTCTTCTATCTGCGACTTATTTGTCACTACAAGAATGTCACGCTATCCTGACAGAATCCATATCATTATGGTTGGAGAAGAATTAGGTTATTAAAATTCTTTTTTCTTTGAAAAGTTTTTTGCGAGGGTGTGAATCAGTTTATCAAAATCAAGCGGTTTTGCAATATATTCATTCATTCCGGCTTTTTTGGCTGCAATCACATCCTCATTAAATACATTTGCCGTTATCGCAATGATCGGGACGGTTTTTGCATCTTTTCTTTTTAATTTTCGAATCTCCTGCGTTGCCGTAAGCCCATCCATAACCGACATCATCACATCCATTAATACCGCATCAAAATAATTTTCCGAAGACTGTTTAAAGCATTCCAACGCTTCTAAACCATTTTTTGCAACAGAAACTTTTCCACCTGCATCCTCTAAAATATACTGTGCCACCTCAAGATTCAGCTTGTTATCTTCTACCAGAAGAATTCTCATTCCTTCGATCGTAACTTCTTCTGTATCTTCTTTTTCTATACAAACGGTATCTAACTTCACAGGAAGAGTAATAATAAAGGTCGTTCCCTCTCCCTTTACTGTATGAAGAGTAATACTTCCTTTCATCTTACTTATAAGATTTTTAACAATGGACATACCAAGCCCTGTCCCTCGATAGCTGGAACGATTTTCAGCATCTTCCTGCGCAAATGGTTCAAAAATATGCTCTGCAAACTCTTTACTCATACCGATTCCGGTATCTGAAATAATAAATTCAAAATGCACATCTTCTTCATCACAGGATACTTCTTTTACGGAAAAAGTAATGATTCCCCCTGCATCTGTATATTTTATTGCATTACTTATAATATTAACTAAAATGGAACGCACATAATTTGGACTTCCGCATACATAAGGGTGAATAATCTCATTATCTACATGCTGTTCTAATTTTACGCCCTTTTCAGAAGCAATAATTCGCTGAACAGCCAATGTACTATCTACTAAGCTTGCAATATCAAATGGCTCTTCTATAAGCTGAATATCACCGGTTTCAAGCTTGGACATATCTAATATATCATTCGTAATCGATAAAAGCTGATCCGCTGCTCCTCTCATTTTAGAAAAACATAAATCAATCTTTTCCGGATCTTCAAGATGTGACTGTGCAATATCTAACATACCCATCATTCCATTAATAGGTGTTCGAATATCATGAGACATCCTTGATAAAAACTCTGACTTTGCCCTGACTGCCATTTCCGCATCCTCTGTCTTTTTCCTAAGAAGACGTTCCTGATTATGAATAAACATAAGTAAAATTGTGATCGTTAATGCCGCATTGGCCCATGGTAGATTATCAAAAAAACATTGCAGGATACTTCCGATAAAAAATGGAACAATATAGTAAATAGATTCCCATAAAATCTTTCTTTTTTCTAAATCCTTCTCAGTGCAAAGTCTCCATCCACTTAATATGATAGAAACTACATTATAGACATTCGCCAGTATTAAAATCACAGAAAAGCTATATATCTCTCTTTTCCAATAAGATATAATTAAAAGTATCGCCAGCAAATCAATCGGTATATATAGCAAAAACAGAGAACACCGATTTTTAAACACATCCGAACCATACATATTCTCACTGTAATAAAAAAGAAAAAAGGAAATAAAGGCTATTGAAATAAGAAAAACCGCATCTAACACATACAAAATCGCCGGTCCGGCAATATATTTTAACAACATCCCAAAAGCATCTGAAAGATCACAGACACAAACTGCAAGCAGTAAACGAAAAATCCACCTCTCGGTCTTTCCAAACCCTGGTGTTCTGCTAAGCACATATACCAGAATATTATTGATCAGCATCATTAAAAAAACTGTGTATATATAGTTTATTTTAAATATTTCCATTTCGATACCTCATTTTGAAAAACACTTTTTTACAATTTATAATAACATATAATAATACAAATTTCTATATAAAATATTTTTTTACTTTC
>ERZ773183.166-NODE-166-length-85106-cov-21.814206_pt1 | contig 85106 bp, 64 predicted proteins | sample MGYA00580532_ERZ773183 | MGnify/ENA primary metagenome ERZ773183 (study PRJEB29015, sample SAMEA2737791) | human gut metagenome | biome: human gut; feature: human-associated habitat; material: faeces | place: China | collected 2012 ...
GGCCTCCCATCTCTCGGACTTCTATTTCCTTGTCCAAGAAATGGGAGGCGGTTCATCAAAACATGCAGGGGTTTTGCATATGATTGCCGTCTCCGTTTTTCACTTGAGGGACTTTTGGTAATTACTTTCCGACCTTGCCCGGTAGGCAGCCCCAACGCCAAAGCAAATCCGCAGGTCGGGCTCCCAACTTCTCACCCGCTACTTCACGGTTTCGATTTCTAATTACCAAAAGTCCCATTCATGAACTTTCCGACGGGCTATACCCCCGCCCGCGAAGCGATCAACCAAACCTCAGCCGATGCGCAATCCGGTCGAGCACGGCGACGGGCACCTCGGCGTGACCCTCCAGATACTCCCGGACCGTTCCGTAGCGCTCGTGCAGATGCTCAAGCGTCAATTCCATCTCGGCGGGAATCGCCTCGAACAGACAACGAGGAGCTCGACGGCACAAAAGCGCAGAAACAGCCACGCGCTGAGCACGCAGCCCCCGTCCGAGATACCGCTGCGTAGCCGCATAGTCCGCAACGATGTCCTCATCCGAAACCCCAGCGAGTCCCAGCAGCAACATCGCCACAACGCCCGTCCGGTCTTTGCCCGCCCGACAATGAAACAGCGCGCAGCCATCCTGCCCAAAAGCGTCAATCGACTCCATCACGCGTCGGATGCTCGAAGCGTGATTGTCGAGCAGCCCCTTGTACACCGTCGACATGCGATCCGGCAGTGCGTCACGAAACTTTCCCGAATTGAGCTGGTCGAGCATCTGAACATGCACGTACGTCACGCCGTCTCGGCCGCAGGCATAAGGATCGGGCCAATGACCAACCTCAAAATCGCTGCGCAAATCGACAACGCATTTCAGACCCTCTCCGTACTCCTGCAGATATTCATAATCTCCAGGCGTCAATTTGCGAAGAGACGGGCCGCGAAGAAAGATGCCGTATGCTGTTTCCCCTTGCGAGCCGTCCTCCGCCCTATACGCATGCCCGCCCAAATCGCGCACGTTTCTCACGCGAGCAAGCGGAAGCTGCTGGGAGCCGGCGGAATGAACTGCGACATCGCGCCGCTCAGTTGCAATTACCATATGCGCCAATCCACCTTGCGAATCGAAGCTCTCATACACTGGATTTTGCCATGCGGTTTGTACACTACATCGTATCGCTCGGTGTTCGCCACTTGCTTACGCAACGCTTACGGCATCCCACTCTGCCTCGAGATGCCCGAATCGCCAAAACAAAGGGGCGGATACCATTGCACCCGCCCCGCTCTCTCAAGTTGAAGATGGTCCCCGAATGAAGATGGTCCCCGAATTGAAGCCGTTTGGTGTTGGGGGCAGTCCCCGAATTGAGACTGTTTGGCATTTGCGCTCCCCTACAGCTCGCGCGCCTTATACACCCGCAGAGAGACCAGCGCGCTCACGATATAGCACACCACACCGAAGATCAAAGCGCCCACGGTAAACGACGCCAGGCCCTCAGGCGTTTCCGCGAACGAAAGCGCCTGTTGCATGGGCACAATGGCCTCCTCGCCCATAAAGCCGCCCGCCATTACCGGCGCAACTCCCAAGAACATCATGATGAAGGGCAGCCACTGCGTCGCCTTGGTCTGGCCGAATTTGAAGAACACCGGCATGGACACCGATGCGATCACAAACCCCATGGCACTGCAGAACGCAAGGGCGAACACCCCCGCCTGAATCATATCCGCATCGAGGCGCACCACGTTGGCGACCACCTCGGGAAGCAGCGAAGCCCCGCCCATCCAGGACAGCAGACACGCCGCTACGGCAACGAACAGCGACGCGATCAGCGTGCCCGCCAGCACGAACAGATAGCGACCCAACACCACATCTCTGCGCGACACAGGCATGGTCAACCTAAACGCAGCCCAATCGTTTTGCTCGTCGTAATGACTCGCGCTATTTGACAGGCTGAACATCCCCATCATGAAAATGATGCCCGGCAACATGGAAGTGCTGCCCACGCCTACCGTGAAACACACCGCCATGAACAGGATGCTGAACGCCAGCTGCCTGAGGTATTGCCCAAACACCGTGAGCTCCATCTTGAGCATGCGCATCATCGCGCATCACCGCCTTTCTGGACGCCGTCACGCGGATACAGGACCGTGCCCTTGAGGACGAGCGCCATGTAGTCGTCAATCGACACGCGGTCACATGGGATCTGCGGGAACGCGCGCATGAACTCAAAACGATCGGGAACGAGCAGGTCCACGCCATAGTCGTGATGCAAAACACGCACCTCCATAGGTGCCTGCGCGCTCGCCAGCACCTGCTCGACCTCCGCCGCACGGCACCGCGCCACCCCCATGAGGTCGCAGATTTCGTCCTTGTCACAGGCAAACACGATGCGCCCGTCATCGATACACACCACCGTATCGGCGATCTTGTCGAGGTCGCTCGTGATATGGCTGCTCATCAGAATCGCATGCTGCGGGTTTCCCGCGGCATCCTCCACCGCCACAAACTCGCGCAGCATGTCGAGCACCTCATCGCGTGCCATGGGGTCGAGCCCGGCGGTCGCCTCGTCCAAGATGAGCACCTGCGGGTTGTGCGCCAGGGCGCAGGCCAGGCTCAACTTCATGCCCATACCGCGAGACAGCTCTTTGACCGCCTTCTTCGAATCGAGCTTGAACCGGTGAAGATACTCTTCGAACACGCGCGCGTCCCAATTCCGATACGCGCGCTCCATAAGCTTGCCGACCTCGGCGATCTTGATATGCGGCGGCATCGAAACGGTGTCGAACACCACGCCGATGCGCTCCTTCACCGCGGCATCGGCACCGGACAGCCCGCGCGCATCGACGCCCAAGATTCGGGCATCGCCCGCATCGATACCGATGATGCCGAGCAGGGCCTTGATGGTTGTTGATTTACCCGCGCCGTTCTGCCCGATAAAACCCACGATTTGTCCCGGTTCCACCGTAAGGGATACACCCTGCAGTGTGAAGCCGTCGTAACGCTTGGTGATATTGCGAGCCTCGATAAGAGGCGCGCCCACTCGTGATGAAGTCATAGCTAGTCGTCACTCTCCAAAAGGGTCCTCATCATCTCGATGAGCTCCTCATCGCCCAAATCGAGCGCCCTGCCAGCTTCGATGGCCTGGAGCAGGCGCTCCTCGATCTCGCGCAGGCGTTCCTCGCGTAGCATCTCGGCGTTGCCGCCGGCGACAAAACTTCCCTTGCCCTGCACCGTCTCGATGAAGCCCTGCGCCTCCAAGTCCGCGTAGGCGCGCTTGGTGGTGATGGCGCTCACACGCAGGCTGTTGGCAAGCGCGCGAATCGAGGGAAGCTGCTCACCCGCCGTCAGGTCACCAGCCATGATCTGACCCTTGACCTGTCGGACAATCTGCTCGTAAATGGGCTGGTTGCTCGAATTCGAAATAATGATTTCCACGAATCACTGTCCCTTTCCCGTCTGCGCCTTGGGCGTCCCCGCGGCGCCAAGGTCGCCCCAGACGTCATGGCGCGACCAGACCGAGCACACTGTATATACTCGATAAGTACAGTATATACACACTTATACACAGTGCAAGACTTTTCACGCCTCAATGAGAGAGGGCGGCAAGATACTCGTCTTGCCGCCCTCCGGACAACGCTGTGCGCAACCCGCACTGCTATGTGTAATTTGCACCCGCCCCCAATCGCACATCCCAATTGGGTCCAATCGGGTTAAGACAGGCGCGAGCCAACCTCCTTGGCGGCGGCGGGCTTGTCGAAGTTGCCGTTCGTCGCGACAGTGAGAGCGCCCATCACGCGGCCCATGTCCTTTTTGGACGTGGCACCCAGCTCGGCGATCGTCTTCTCGACCAGTGCCACGAGCTCATCGCCGGAAACCTGCTGCGGAAGCAGGCTCTCGAGCACCGCCACCTGCTCGCGCAGGTTCTCGGTGCGCTCGGCATTGTTGCCGGCCTTCTCGGACATCTCGAGCGTCTCGTTGGTCTGCTTGAGCGTGCGCTTGATCTGGGCGGTCACCTCTTCCTCGGTGATCTCGTGCGCGCCGCCGCGAGAGGCGGCGTTCTTCAGCTCACCCAGCACCAGGCGTGCAACGCCCAGGCGGACCTTGTCCTTTGCCTTCATGGCGGCGACCATCTCGGCATGCAGCTCTTCGTACGTCATGGGATGCCTCCTCGCATCCGCCTACTTGGCGGAGTCGTCCTTCTTCTCAGATGCCTTCTTCATGTCCACGTTGTAGGGCACGTTCTCGGGCATGGGATTGATCTTGATCTCGGCCTTCTCGGTGTAGTCGGTCAGCCACTCGCCATAAGCCGTGGCCACCGCCTGGGACTCGAGCATATCGGAAACATATGTGCGAATACCCTCAGGCACCTCCTCGAGAGAGGTCACGGTCTGAACCTCGAACAGCTCCGTGCACTTGATGATGTGGTCGCCGTAGGTGGTCTTCACCAGCCCGCTGACCTGGTCGACGCCGAGCTTGGAAAGGGCGTCCTGGTACTCGGGCACAAACGTGGTGAGCTTGTCCCAGCCCACATCGCCACCCTTGTCGGCGGAAGAATCCTCGGAGTACTTCTTTGCGGCCTTGGCGAACTCGATCTCTCCCGCGTTGATCTGGTCAAGCACCTTCTGGGCCTCGGCCTCGACCTTTGCGCGCTGCTCATCGGTGGCGTCCTCGGCCACCTTGAACAGGATGTGCGAAGAGCGGCGGGCGCCGTTGTAGGTGGAGAGGTTCTCGTTGAGGTAGGCAATGATCTCCTCGTCCGAGGGCTTCTCGGCGGGGGCGACCTTGTCCTTGAGCTTCTGCTGGGCCAAGGAGCTCTTGATGTTCTCCAGGTACGTATCCTTGGTAAAACCAACCTGCTCGATCATCTCGACGAATGCCTTCTCGTCGCCGCCGTAGTTCTTCACGGCGTCCTTCCAGGCTTTGTCGAGGTCCTCCTGGGAGACGGTGATCCCGTACTCCTTCTCGGCCTCGACCAGCAGGTACTGGCGGGCGATGCCGTCGATGACGTTCTCGCGGTAGGACTCGGGCGTAAGGCCCTGGCTCGCGAGGTAGGCGGCCCAATCGGCGTCCTTGTCGTAGGAACCCGTGCGCAGGCTCATGATCTGGTTGGTGACGGTGTCCTCCTTGATGTTGACGCCGTTCACCGTGGCGGCCACACCGCCGGTGAGCTCATAGGGCTCTTCCTTGTTGACCTCGTTAAGCACGCCGGAGCACGCCATGGCGGTCACAGACAGGAGCATGGCGAGGATGCCGATGACCACAAGCACGATCTTGGCGGTTTTGGAGAGCTTCTCCTTACGTGCCTCCTTCACCTGCTTTTTCGTGGGTTCCGACGCCTCGGGGGCCTCGCGTTTGACCTTGGGGTTTCTTCTGCCGACTGCCATAGTGCCCTCTTCCGATCCATCACTGGAAGTCGCCGCATTGCGCGCGACCATATCGTTCACAGATTCTTTCATTATCCCACATGGGTAGATGGCGATGCACGCGCTTTTACATATGAGCGTGCGTAAATGGGCGGGGCCCTCCATTTCAACGGAGGGCCCCGCAGCGCGTGAGGCTACGCCAAAGATTAGCGCGCGTTGCGTCGACGCAGCGCCACGCCCACAATGACCGTGACAACGGCCATCACAGCGACACCGCCAAACATAATCGCGGCGTTATCGCCGGTTTGCGGCAACCCGGCGCCGGGCTTGGCCGGCTTGTCCGGGTCGACGGGCTTGTCCGGATCCACCGGCTTGTCCGGGTCGACGGGCTTGTCCGGGTCGACGGGCTTGTCGGGATCGACCGGCTCATCGCCCTTCGGATCCAGGCGCAAATCGGTGATGCCCGTGGCGAGTTCGCTCATAAGGGCATGCACGGAGTTCACATCGCCGCTCTGCTCCTTGAGCGCGTCCTCGGCCTCAGCGAGCTTGGAGGAAAACTCATCCCAGGTCACCCGAGTAAAGATATCGTGCTTGCACGAACCGTCCTGCTTGATGGTCTTAGCGGCCTCGATGAGCATGCGAAGCGACTCGAAATCGGGGGCGGCGTTTGCATCAAGAAGAGCAAGCTCGGCTGCAGCGGCGTTTCCGTTGTTCGCCTTAACCCAAACGAGCTTGACCGCCTTCACGTTCTCCTGCTTGTCGAAGGGGATGGTGATGGGATCCGTTCCGGCGACCTTGAGATCGCCAGACTTGACCTCGGTGAAGCCCTGGCCGTCCGTGCTCACCTCGACGCGATACTTCTGGATGTTGCCATTGGTACCGGTCTGGCGAGGCGTGTAGACAATGCCCTCGACGCTCATGGGGTTGACAGAGGTCAGCGTCAGCGAGTGCTCACCGGTCGTGATGTTCCAATCGCTGTGCCAAATGGTGGACAACTTGCCATCAAGCACGTTCTTGGGGACGGAGCCATCCTTCTGGTGATCAGATGCGGTGGCAGCAAGCGTAGACGGATCGATGAAGTTCAGATTGCCGCCGGTCTTGATCTCGAGCTTGTCGAGTGCGGCCACAATAGCGGCCTCGTAGGCGTCAACCGTGGACTGCATGCTCTTGGGCAGATCCTCGCGAACCTGGGCCCAAGCGGCCTGGAGGCCGGCAACGGACTGCTCGGTGAACAGGCCGTTGAGCAGGGTAGCGGCATCGCTGTCGAGCTGGAGCTGCGCATAGGCGTCCAGGCGGCAGTAGTCGGCAACCTCATAGGAGGGCTTACCATCCTCGCCGGTCAGCAGGGCCTTGATCTTGGCAACGAGGCTGTCGATGTCGGCCTGAGCCGGGTTGGGGTTCAGGAACAGGGCGTAAGCCTGGTCCAGGAGCTCACGCAGACCGGGGACGTCCTGCTGAGCAAGGACGGACTCGGCGGTGATGACAGCATAGTCGAGCTTCATGGTGGAGACGAACTCACCAGCGGTGGAGATGCGGACATCGTCCACATAGCCCTCGAATGCGCGGGCGGTCGATCCAATGCGCTGAACGGGGAGCATGAGGGTGGCCTTGAGCGGCTTGCCCTCGACGGTTTCGCCATCGCCGAGTGTGTCGACGAGCGTGCCGTTCACGTACAGCGAAGCCTGCTCGAACTTATTCTTGATCTCGAGCTCGACCCACTCGTTCACGGGCAGGGTGTAGTTGAAGGAATAGGCGCGGTTCTCGCGGGTAAAGCCAACCTTACCGGTGCCCTCCTGAACGGCCATAATCGAACCGTAATCGGATTCGAACAGGACCTGCGGATCCACGGAGGCGCTGGTGCGCTTCACCTTCACGCGAAGGTCGTTACCCAGGCCAACGGTCGTGAGAGCGTCGTCCTTGACAGACGCGAAAGACTCGCCGCCGTTGAGCTTGAGGGCCTTCTTGCCATCGACGTCCTCGATAACGACGTTCTTGCCCGCCACGAGGTCGCGGCCGAGCTCGGAGGCGTCCTCCAGGGAGTCCATCGCCCAATGGGCGACAACACCGTTCTTATCGGCGGAAACCTCGTACCCAAAGTCGACATTCGGGGAGTCGCCCAGCTTGGAGACAACAGCCTTGGCACCAGCCGTATCAAGCTTGCCCTTGCCCCAGGAGTTGGCGGCAAAGAGGCCGAGCGAATGGTCGATGCGGTCGTAGATGTCGTACTCGGAAATACCGTTCTCCAGATAGTCGCACATGTCGTTCCACACGGCATAGGCGCCGCCGATCATCTGCGGGTCGCCCGCGGGAATAGCCACGCCGCTGATGGAGTTCAGCTGATCGGTATAGGCCGCATCGCCCAGGTAGTCGTAGTAGTAACCGGCGTTCGGCACGATGTAGAAAACGCCGTCCTGACAGTCGATCAGGTCGAAGCCGAGCTCGTACATTTTCTTAAGGTCGGCCCAACCAGGGTTCCACAGGTTCATCTCGCGACGATGCTTGCCATCCTCGGACACGCCCTTGACCTCGACATCGCCCTTGATGGTGCTCAGCGAACCCCACACGCGGGCCTTCTTACCGTTGTCCTCGCTGTACTTGAACATGTCGTTCACGAATGTGCGGTACGCGTTTCCATCCGCGGTGTACTCGTCGGCGCCCACGTGGATCGTGTCCGCACCAGCAAACACGGCTGCGTCGCCGCCCTTGACGTACTCGTCAAAGATGCCGCGCACGAACTTGAAGCACTCGTCGTACTGCTTGGCGATATCCAGGTGATCGTTCTGACGACCGCTCGTACCATGGCGCAGGTCCGGACGGACCTTGGTGAGAGCCAGGGAGTGGGCGGGGGTATCGATCTCGGGGATGATGTTCACGCCGAGAGCCTTGGACTCCTCGATATAGGCCTTGAAGTCCTTCTTGCTGTACCAAACGTCCTTGGCGGTCAGGTCGGCCTTGTTCTTGCCGTTGTTGCCACCCTTCTTGACGTCGGACTCGAGACGGAACGCCGAGTAGGCCTGGAAAACATCCTCGTTCTTATTGGTGTAGTACTCAAGCGGAATGAGGTTGTCGTTCAGGTGAATCTGGAAGTCGTTCATCTTGTAGAACGACATCTGCTTGGTCATCTGCTTCAGCCAGTCGAGGGTGAAGGTCTTGCGCCCCACGTCGAGGATGATGCCGCGCACCTTGTAGAGCGGGTAGTCGCGGGCCGTGCCGAGCGGGAAGGAGCCGGAACCGGACTTCATACCCTGCAGGATCGTCTTACCGCCCCAGTTGGCACCGGCAACAGCCTCGGCCGTCACGGTCATCCGATCCGCGGTTACGTCGAGTAGGTACCCCTCATCCTTGAGCCCCTTGGCCTTATCGGCGCCGAGAGTGAAGAAGATGTCGCCCGCCTGGGCAGAGGTGCCCGTGGCGACCTGAAGCCTCATGCCGGTCAGGGCCTGGTAGTCATTGGCAAAGTCCTCCGCCATGGCCTTGAGCGAGGCGTCTCCGTACACAACGCGCCTTGCCGTAGAGGCGGCAAAGCTGCCGCTGCCGCCGACCCACTCGCGGAGCTCGGGCAGGACAACGGGGGCCGCGTTGGCACCGGCAGCCGTCATGCTGCCCGGAACCTTGACGTCAAACTCCTTGAAAGCGTAGTCGGAAGGATCCGTCTTGCTGGAAATCTTGAAGGACGCCTTGACCGTGACATCGCAAATCGGGCGGTAAATCGTGCCGTCGGCATCGATGACCTGCTCGTAGTCCGTACCGTTGTACTTGATCTCATAGCCCTCGGGAACCGCGGGCAGATCGTAGGAGAGCGTCTTGGTCTCGGGCGTCACGGGATTGACCACGATCTCGCTGAGGAAGTCGGCCGGCTGCTTCTCAGGCGCGGGCGGCTCGCCGTTCCACACCTCGAACTCCATGCAGGAGGCGCCCCAGCCAACCACCTCGGTGATCTCGAGCTTCACATAGCGCCCGTTGGCGGCCGTCTCAAGATCGATCCGGCTTGTCGCGGACTTGTTGTCCGCCGTCTCGTACACGGGCTTTCCCCATGCACCGCTCTCTTTGGGCTTGTCCCAGCAGGCCTGATCGTTGGAAACGTAAACCTTGAACGCCTTCGAATAGTTCTCGGCGTTCTCCCACATAGCCTCAATATGCTTGATGGACTTAGCCGAACCAAGGTCGACCACAAGCCACTGAGGATCGTCCTTGGTGGGCTTGGTTTCGGTCATCCAGCGATCCTGCGCGACATCCTTCTTCTTGCCGTCGACAGCACGGGCGCCATTCAGGTTGTGATGGTCCCTACTCGCCTTGGTCTTCATACCGAGCGCCATGTTCACGGCATCAGTGGAAGGCTTGTCGGGGTTCTGCCCCTCGGGCTTCTTGGCGTACACCTCCATCTCGGAACACGACACGCACGGATAGCCCACAACCTTGGTCACGACGAGCTTCACGTACCTGCCCTCGACCTCACGATCGAGCTCGACAGCCGACACGGCAGTTGCATTTCCCTCGACAACCTTCACCGGGTCACCCCAGGCCTTGGCGTCGTTGGACACGTAGAGCTCAAATCTCTCGGCGCGATTACCCTCGTTTTCCCAAGTCAGCTCCACGTAGGAGATCTTCTGCTTGGAGCCGAGGTCAACGTACGCCCACTGCGGAGCAGGGGCCTCAGTACCCCAGCGCCCCTTCTCGGAGTTCTTGTTCCCATCGGTCAGTTTGCTGGCCGGCTGGCCGCTGTATTCGGTACCTGCCTTCACTGTTTTATTGAGGGCCAAATTGACCTCGTCGGCGTGCGCCGCCTGAGCAGGCAGGGCGATCGCCGCGGCGCACAGCAGCAATAGGCACCGAGCGGTCACCCTCTTCCAGCGCTGCATCCTCATATACATCCCCTTCCATTCGACAAATCTCCCACTCGGCCCCTTGGAAGCTGGAGCCCCCGAGCATGGATTTGCCTACTGTAAACGTGTGCTGGTTGGGATGCTGAGCTCATTTCATGCAGCTATATTCTATATTTCAATATTTTTATGCATGTATATCTGGTATTTTACCGAAAAGACCAGTTTTGTTAACAAGTGGTACACCTGTACGTTTATGCATCAGACAAGACAATTGCTCTATATTTAATACCTATTATTTCAGTATGTTAGGCTCGCATTTTTTCATTTTCCCACCTTTCCCCTTGTCTTAACTCCCCGCCGAACGGCGCACGTTCGTCGGCGAACGGAATGAAAAAGGGGTGCGGCGAGCCTCAAAAGCTGCCGCACCCCATGGCGCGATATGCATGAAGCGCAGCGAAACGAGCTGCAAGGCGCAATGCAAAACGCACCGTGCTCGGCCCGCTACGCGAGCGACCGGACCTCGACCGTGAGGTTCTCCCTCACATGCACGCGCCCGTCGGCCAGCATCTGCACGACCTCCGGATACAGCACGTGCTCGATGGCGTGGACGTGCTCCTCGAGCGTGTCCACATCCCAATCCTCCTCAACCACGAGGGAGCGCTGGGCGATGATCGGGCCCATGTCGTACACGGCATTTGCGATGTGCACGGTCACGCCGGTCACCTTCACGCCGCGGTCGAACGCATCCTGGATGCCGTGCGCGCCCTGGAAGCTGGGCAGGAGCGCAGGGTGGATGTTGATCACGCGGTTGGGGAACGTGGCGAGCAGCGGGGCATGAACCATGCGCATGTACCCGGCCATAACCACGTACTCGCAGCCTGCCACGAGCAGCTCATGGGCAATGACCTCGTCTGCCTGGATCGGATCGGCGTAGATCTCCTTGGACAGCGTGAGCGTCTGGATGCCCGCTGCCTCGGCGCGCTTAAGACCAAAGGCAGAGGGGCGGCTGCCCACAACGAGTTTGATATCGGCGTTGAGCGCACCGGCGTCGATGGCGTCGATGAGCGCCTGCAGATTGGTGCCGGAACCAGAGAGTAACACGCCGATGGGCAGCGGCGCGCGATCCTCGCGAGCAAGGGCTGCGCGGGCGTCCTGCAGCTCGTTGATATCGGGCATGCCGGAAACGCGGGCCGCCGCCGTGACCTCTGCCACGGCGACGGCCAGGGACTGTTCGTCCTTACTGCTCATCGGTATACTTCACCTCACCGGAACCCGCGATGCAGGCGCCCACGCGGAACGGCTTCTCACCCATGGCGACGAGAGCCTCGGTCACGGCGGACTCGTCCTCGGCGGAAACGATCAGCATCAGGCCGACGCCCATGTTGAAGGTCTTGCATGCCTCATTGGGCGTGAGCTCGGCGCTCTCGGACACATAGGTAATGACGGCGGGGATATCCCAACCCATCTTGGAGCCGTCGCGCTCCACGAGCGCGTCGACGTTGGCGGGCAGGGCGCGGTTGAGGTTCTCGGTGATGCCGCCACCGGTGATGTGGGCAATGGCGTGAACGTGCTTGCCAGCCTCGCCGCGGAGCAGCTCGAGGATGGGCTTCACATAGATGCGGGTCGGGGCAAGCAGGCCGTCGGCCAGGGACAGACCGGGGGCGAGCTCGATGGACTCGAGCTCGGCCTTCTTAGCCTCGGCCTCGGGGGTACCGGGAACGATGCCATCGACACCGATGACCTTGCGGACCAGCGAGTAGCCGTTGGAGTGCACGCCGGTGGAGGGCAGGCCGATGATGACGTCGCCCTCACGCACGTTGGCGGGGTCGATCATCTTGGGGCGATCGACAACGCCCACGGTGAAGCCGGCCAGATCGTAGTCGTCCGGACGCATGACGCCGGGATGCTCGGCCATCTCGCCGCCCACAAGCGCGCAGCCCGCGAGCTTGCAGCCGTCGGCCACGCCCTTGACGATCTTGGCCATGTGCTCGGCCTCGATATGGCCGATGGCAACGTAATCGAGGAAGAACAGCGGCTCGGCGCCGGAGGCGAGGATGTCGTTCACGCACATGGCAACGAGATCCTGTCCGACCGTCTCGTGACGATCGAGGATCTGGGCGAGCACGAGCTTGGTGCCCACGCCGTCAGTTCCGGAGATGAGGATCGGGTCCTCCATGTCCTTGAGCGCGGCGGCGGAGAACAGGCCGCCGAAGCCACCGATGCCGCCGATGACCTCGGGGCGGTTGGTCTCCTTGACCATCTGCTTGATCGCGTCGACCGCGCGGCCGCCCTCGGCGGTATCGACGCCGGCGTCCTCGTACGTTACGTGCTTGCTCTCGGCCATGTGAGGTTCCTTTCGACCCAGGGAATTCCTAGTACAGCATGATAGCAGGGCCAACGTCTCATTTGGGGACAGGTACCAATTGAGACGCCGATGCGGCGCCGCCCCGGCACCCCGGCACGAAAAACGCCCCCGGCGCCGAAGCGCCGAGGGCGGATAAATCGCACGTTGGAACGCGGTTACTCGCCGTGAGCCTCTTCCCAGCTACGGTCCTCGGCCTTGTCGACAACGCAGCGACCGGTGATGGGCTCGGGCTTGCTGAGGTTGCGCGGGGTATAGCCCTCGATGAACTTGTCACGGCCGAAGCTCTCCGGAATCGCAACCGGATACTCGCCGGTGAAGCACGCGGTACAGTAGCCGCCCTCAGGCACGCACTCGAGCAGCGCATCCACGGACAGGAACGCGAGCGTGTCTGCGCCGATGAACTCGCAAACCTCCTCGACGGATTTGGTCGCGGAGATGAGCTGACTCTGCTCGCCGGTGTCCACGCCGTAGAAGCACGGCCAGACATCCTCCGGGCAGTTGATGCGGATGTGGATCTCCTTGGCGCCGGCCTGACGCAGCATGCGCACGAGCTGGACCATGGTGGTGCCGCGCACGATGGAGTCGTCCACGACCACGATGCGCTTGCCCTCGATCACATCCTTGAGCGGGTTGAGCTTGAGACGCACGCCCATGGCGCGCAGCTCCTGCGTGGGCTCGATGAAGGTACGGGCCACGTAGCGGTTCTTGATGAGGCCGGTACCGTAGGGAATGCCGCTCTCAAAAGCGTAGCCCTCGGCCGAAGGCAGGCCGGAGTCGGGCGTACCGATGACCATGTCGGCCTCAACCGGGCACTCGAGCGCCAGCTTGCGGCCCATGTCGTAACGGCAGGCGTAGATGGACTTGCCGTCCACGATGGAGTCGGGGCGAGCAAAGTAGACCTGCTCGAAGATGCAGTGCGCGCTCTTCTCAGCGGCGGGCACGCCCTGCTCAGACACGAGGCCCTCGGCGCTGATGCGCAGGATCTCGCCGGGGCGGATATCGCGCACATACTCGGCGCCGACAATGTCGAGCGCGCAGGTCTCGGACGCAACGACCCAGCCGGCGGTGGAGGCCACGACTGCGTCGCCCACGAGATCCTCGGCGGAGGCGGCATCGCTAGGCATGGCGGAGGCGGCCGCGGCAGCATCGGCGGCGGCCACGCCCTCGTCGTTGGTCAAACGGCCGAGCACGAGCGGACGGACGCCGTGCGGATCGCGGAAGGCGTACAGCGCCTCCTCGTTGATAAGCGCCATGGCGTAACCACCGCGGATGAGCTCCATCGTCTTGCGAATGCCCTCGCGCAGATGATGCGTCTCCTGGGTGAAGTAGCTGATGAGCTTGAGGGCGACCTCGGAATCGGAGCTCGAGTTGAAGGGTACGCCGAGCTCGATCAGCTGGCGACGCAGTTCATCGGTGTTCACCAGGGTGCCGTTGTGGGCGAGGGCCACGATGACCTCGCCGATGGTGGAAAGGTGGGGCTGGGACTCCTCCCAGCTCTTGGCGCCAGCGGTGCCGTAACGCACGTGGCCGATGGCCAGCTGGCCCTGCAGGGCGTTGATGTCGGCGTTGGAGAACACGCGGCTCACCAGGCCGAGGTCCTTGCGGACCATGACGGTGCCGCCGTCGCCCACGGCGATGCCGGCGGACTCCTGGCCACGGTGCTGCAGCGCGCGCAAGCCGAAGTAGGTCAGTCGAGCGACGTCGCGGTCGGGCGCCCAAACGCCGAACACGCCGCACTCGTCATGCGGATGGTCGGTGTCGGAATCGAACGCGGTGAATTCGGACAGATCGGCGTCAAAAGACATGCGAGTTCCCCTCTTGGTTGCCATACACGGCCATACGGTGGAAATTATACGCGCGCATCGTGCGTACCAAATGTACACGCTGAATCGACACGGCTTTGCAAAAAACGCACCCCGGTCTCAGCCCGGGGAACTCAATTCAGGGACAGTCCCCAAATTGAGGTCCCCGACGCACCGTGCCGCCGCGAGCGACCCCAAATAGGGCCTCTCCCTAAATTGAGACTTGACCGGGCATGGTGGAGTAGTGAAAAGGGCGCGCTTCGGCGTAAAGCCATGCGCGCAGGGCAGACGTTGACCATACAATTGCGTTATCGAACCCGCTATTCAACGAGGTGTTCATGGACGAGCAGACATCCCAGCCGCGCCCCGTCATCGGAGGGACGCGCAAGCACATGGGGGTCGCCACGAGCGACCCGACCTACCTGCCGCCCGTGGACAACCCCAACGCACCCGCATCGGACCGCAAGGCGCGCGTCCCCGTGCGCAAGGTTTCGTACGGCGGCGGGGGCTCCGCCCAAAACGGCATCCCCTCGGGCCAATCGCCCTCGCGCATCCCGGTCGCCAGCCCAACGTTGCAGGTCCGCACGCACGAAGGTGGCGGCAATATCTCCCCGAGACGCAACTACATCTCAACGCCCAAAAAAGGACGCGCCATCTTCACCTCCCGCCAGGACCGTCAGCGCAGGCGAATCAAGATCGCCCTCGGGATCATGATCGTTGCCGCGATCGCCCTCGCCCTGTTCTGGTTCTTCGTTCTGCGCTAAGAGATTCGACCATCGCCCATGACCGACATCATGCCCTACATCTATGCCGACAACGCGGCCACCACGCCGCTCTCGCCTCTCGCACTCGAGGCCATGACTCCCTATCTCACCCGCTCGTTCGGCAACCCGAGCGGAATCCACCGCATGGCGCGCGAAGCCGCCGTCGCGCTCGGAGAGGCACGCGGCACCATGGCCCGCCTCCTTGGCGCCGAGCATGCCGACGAGATTTACTTCACCAGCGGCGGCTCGGAATCCGACAACTGGATCCTGCGCGGAGCCGTGCGCCGCTTCCGCGACGCATATGGCGACCGCGCCGTCCCCCACATCGTGACCAGTGCAATCGAGCACCACGCCATCCTGCACTGCTGTCAGGCCCTTGAGGCCGAAGGCGTTCGCGTCACATATCTGCCGGTCGACGCGCAAGGCCGCGTTCACCCCTCCGAGCTTGAACGCGCACTTGAAGAACATGACGCGCGCGAAGCGGCAGCCGGCACGAACGCCCCTGCAGCACTTGTTTCGATCATGCTCGCCAACAACGAGGTCGGCACCATCGAGCCCGTTCGCGTGCTCGCCGCCATTGCCCACGCGCACGGTGCGCCCTTCCACACCGACGCGGTGCAGGCCGTGGGCCACATCCCCGTCGATGTGCGCGAACTCGACGTCGACGCGCTCTCACTCTCCGGCCACAAGTTTCATGGGCCGCGCGGCATTGGCGCCCTGTACCTGCGCGAGGGCTTTTCCATTCCGCCGCTCATCGCCGGCGGCGCCCAGGAGCGCGGTGAGCGGGCAGGCACCGAGAACCTCGCCGGCATCGTCGGCATGGCAACGGCGCTCGAAGAAGCGTGCGAGCACCTCGCGGCCGACATGATACGCATTTCCACCTTGCGCGACGAGCTCGTCGGCCAGCTCATGGAGCACGTCAACGGCATCCGCCTCACCGGCGCGCCCATCACCGCGGGCCTCGACGGCCGCCTTCCTTCAATTGCATCTTTCACATGCAACGACGTCGACGGTGAACTGCTCGTGGTCTTGCTTGACCGAGCAGGCGTTGCGGCCGCCACGGGTTCGGCCTGCTCAACCGGCTCCACCGAACCATCGCACGTCCTCACCGCAATGGGCATCGACGCCACGACGGCACGCGGCGCCCTGCGCCTTTCCCTCGCAAGCAACGTCACCGACGAAGACATCGCCCTGCTCAGCGAACGCATTCCCACTTGCATCCGCAAGGCGCGCCTCATCAGCTCCACACGGTAACGGACCGTCCCTGAATAACGGTCCTCCATCCGTCGACCCACTCATATCATCAGGCGCCAAAGCTCCTCCCAGCCGACCCAACCGCGTCGCAAGGCGAATGACCGCGTCGCAAGACAAGCTCGATGAGGTTTTTCGTATCCATTTTGAGTTTTCATGAGTACGGGGGCATTTCGACCAAACTCGACTTGCGCTTTTTATTGCAATTCGCCCCGGCTACTCACCGAATCGCAAAATCAATACGAAAAACCTCATCGAGCTCACGCCCCACGCACCTCGAGCCCCCATCCTACCCTCGATCGCAGCAGAACTTCAAAAAAACGGGCCGCCCGCATCTGCGAGCGGCCCGCCTTCGGCCTCGGGGGACATGCAAAACGCACCCGCCCCTAATGACACACGGCTGCCTTGCTCCGTGGACCTCAATTCAGGGACTGTCCCTAGATTGAGGCTGGAACGCTAGGACAGCAGCTTGCGGCCATCCTCCTCGATGGCGCCGATGAGCGCATCAGCGGCAGCCGCGTCCTCGCCCTTGGCAAAGATGTAGAGCTTGATCTTGGGCTCGGTGCCGGAGGGACGCACGATGGCCTTGTTACCGCCCTCAAGATCGAACTCGATGACGTCGGCCTTGGGCAGACCGTTCACGCACGTGGCGTAATCCACCACGGCCTCGACCTTGGCGCCGGCGATCTCGGCAGGGGCCTCGGCGCGCAGACCGGCCATGATGCCGGCCATCTTGGCGGCACCATCGGCGCCGGGGTAGCTCAGCGAGACGGTCTTGTTGTGATAGAAGCCGTGCTTCTCGTACAGGGCACGCATGGCCTGGACCAGGTTCTTGCCCTGCAGCTTGTAGTACTGAGCCATCTGGCAAATGAGCATGGAGGCGTTGACGGCGTCCTTGTCGCGCACGTGGTCGCCGGAGAGATAGCCGTAGCTCTCCTCAAAGCCAAAGATGAAGCGGTCGACCTCGCCGGCGTCAGACAGACCGGTGATGATATCGCCGATATACTTGAAGCCCGTGAGGCAGCGACGCAGCTCGAAACCGTACTCCTCGGCCAGGGCATCCACCATGGCGGAGGACACGATGGTGGTGACGGCAACCTTGTTGGACAGGTCCTCCCCGCGCTCGGCGCGCATCTTGCAGATGTAGTCGAGCAGCAGAACGCCCATCTCGTTACCGGTCAGCAGCGTGTAATCGTCGCCGTCGGCGCAGGCAACGCCCACGCGGTCGGCATCCGGGTCGGTCGCGAGCAGCAGGTCGGGCTTGACATCCTGGCACAGGTCGATGCCCTTCTGCATGGCCTCGCGGATCTCGGGGTTGGGATACGGGCAGGTCGGGAAGTCGCCGTCCGGGTCGCGCTGCTCGGGAACCACGGTGATGTCGGTCACGCCCACCTTGTTGAGAACGGTAGTGACCGGGATCAGACCGGTACCGTTGAGCGGCGTGTAGACGAGCTTGAGCGGAGCGTTGGCGATCTGCTCGTCGGTGAGGTTGTTCACCGACTTATCGGCCACGGCGTCGTAATAGGCGTCGAGGACCTCGTCACCGATCCACTTGACCAGGCCCTGCTCCACAGCCTCATCGAAATCCATGGTCTTGACGTCGTGGAACGGGTCGCAGGCGTTCATGGCCGCGGAAATGGCGTCGGCCGCCTCGCTCGTGATCTGGCAGCCATCCGGGCCGTATGCCTTGTAGCCGTTATAGGCGGCCGGATTGTGGCTCGCGGTCATGCAGATACCGCCGGAGCACTCGAGGTAGCGCGTGGCCCACGAGAGCGTAGGCACGGGGGAGATCTTGGGATACACGTACGAGGTCACGCCATTGGCGGCCAGGATCGCCGCAGTGGTCTTGACGAACAGCTCGCCGTTGTTGCGGCTGTCGCGCGCAATGGCCACGGTGGGGCTCTCGAAGTGCTTTACCAGGTAATCGGCGAAGCCCTGCGTAGCGCGACCGACGGTGTAAATGTTCATGCGGTTGGTGCCGGCGCCGAGCGTGCCGCGCAGGCCAGCGGTGCCGAACGCGAGCTCCTGGAAGAACGCGTCGGTGATCGCCTCCTCGTCGCCCGCCTCCTTCATGGCCTTGAGCTCCGCAAGGAGCTCCTCATCTTTCACATTCTCGATCCAAACGGAGAGAAGCTCGTGCACATCTGCCATGGTGAAACCCTTCCCGATGTTGGTTACGGTGCGGGAGCGCCTTCAGCGTACGAGCGCGCCGCACCTGCATAATACGCCCTCGAACGGCCTTCGCGAACAAATTCCCGTCTCATCTCAGGATTATTCGGCGAGGGGTTAGAAAGTCTCAATTGGGGACAGGCACCAATTGCAACATTTTGCCTACCGATTCGCCGGCGCCAGGCACCGCCAGCGGCCCCACGCCCGCACATGGGCGCAATTTGTGCCTGTCCCAATTGCGCGATCGCACCCGCCGCAACCGGTGCTACCCTGTACCCGTACGCTGGTCCATAAGTCCGCGGAAAGGAAACCGAATCATGACCAAGCTTTATCAGCGCGAAGGCGCGTACATCCCGCGCGTCGCGGCCGTCCACGACATGTGCGGCTACGGCAAATGCTCCCTCGGCGTGGCGATACCCGTCCTCAGCGCCGCCGGCGTGGATGTCTGCCCCGTTCCCACGGCCCTCTTCAGCGCCCACACCAAATTCCCCGTCTTCCACATGCACGACACCACTTGCATGCTCGAGGCTTACCTCGACGCTTGGCGTGAGGAGAACGTCGATCTCGACGGCGTGTATTCCGGCTTCCTCGGTTCGGCCGAACAGGTCGCCGTCATCCAGCGCCTCTATCGCGAATACCCCAACGCCCTTCGCATCGTCGACCCCGTCATGGGCGACGGCGGCGTGAAGTATCCTACCTACACCGACGAGCTGTGCGAGGCCATGGCGGCCCTCGTCGACGGCGCCGACGTGCTCACTCCCAACCTCACCGAGGCCTCCATCCTCACCGGCATCCCCTACGAGGGCCAGGACGTCTCCGTCGAATTCGTCCAGAAGAATGCCAGTGCCCTGCTCGACATGGGCGCAAAGACGGTCGTCATCAAGGGCATCGTCCACGGTGATGAGCCCATCATCCGCAACTACCTCGCCAGCGCCGCCGAAGGTGGCCAGGTCGAGGAGGTCTCCAGCGAGCTGCTCCCCTACATGTTGCACGGCACGGGCGACCTGTTCGCCAGCGCCCTCACCGCCGCGATCTACACCGGCCGCACCACGCGCGAAGCGGTTGATTTTGCCGGCGAGCTCGTGCGCGACGCCATGTGCATCACCCGCGAGCAGCCTGATTTCGAGATGCGCGGCGTATCCTTCGAGCCCACGCTCGGCAAGGTTGCCGCACTGCTGGCTTAAGCCACGCGGGGTGCGCGGCCTTCCCATTTCCCCGAACGCAAAAAGGGCATCGACCTCGAGTCGATGCCCTTTCTCATATTCTGTGCGGCAGCCCGGCTATTCAGAGAACAGCGCGGCCTCCTCTTCACGCATGCGCAGGTCCTCGTCGATCTCGGCCTGTGTGGCACCCGGGTCCTCGGCCAGCGAGCTCACCGAGTTCACCTGCTTTTGAATCGCCTCGGCAAGATCGTCATCCATGCCGATGATCTTGAGCTCCCAATCGATGTTGGACGGCGTGGCGGACTGCGTCTTGGTCCATACGAAGGTGAGCATCGCTCGACGGGCGCCGCGCGCCGGCAAGAAGCCGAACAGGCTGTCGTGCTGGAACACGCCGTTATCGTCCACAAGGGCGTACACGTTGTAGACCACTCGATTGATCTTCTCGTTGAGCAGGGCGTTCGTCGCCAAAGCTGAGGCCTGGATCTGCGAGTTGGACAGAAGCTCGAGCTCGTTGCGCGAATCGCTGTCGACCACGGAAACCTCGATCGTCCCCGTCTTCTCGCTCGCCTCATTCACCGTGAACTCACGCGGGAACTGCGTGAAACCGTTGCCCCACTCCACACCGGAGTCCATCGCGTGCGACACCGTCTCGGCGTTCGCACGGTCGGACAGGTTGGCGGTGTTGAGGCGGCGACTCACACCGTAGACGATCTGCATGCCGAGAACGAACACGAACACGCCCATGATCACCAGCACGGCCGTGCGAGAGATGGTCTTGCTCACCTGCGAGCCCGAGGGGTCATCATCGGAAAGCGGGTCGATCGCGGCGCGCTGTGCCTCTTTCTTCGCCGCCCTCTTCTTCGCCCTTCGGCTGCCAAAGATGCCGCGAGAGAACTGTTCGCACCCGGGGGCATCGTCGGGGTCAAGCACGCCCGATGCGTCGAGCTCGGCGAACAGGTCGCGCGCCTCTTCCGGTGTCATTTTGTGCTTTTTGCCCATCGCCTACCTCACGTCACGCGCTCGCGCGCCCTCGAACTGCATTCGATAGTACCGAGCATACGTGCCGCCACGAGCGAGAAGCTCTTCATGGGTGCCGCGCTCCACAACGCGACCACGCTCCACCGTCGCGATCTCGTCCGCGTTTTTGATGGTTGAGAGCCTGTGGGCGATGATGATCGTGGTGCGGTCGGCGGCGAGGCGCTCGAGCGATTCCTGCACCGCCTCCTCGCTCTCGTTGTCCAGCGCCGAGGTGGCCTCGTCCAGAATCAAGATCGCCGGATCCTTGAGGAAGACGCGGGCGATCGCCACGCGCTGCTTCTGTCCACCGGACAGGCGACTGCCGCGCTCGCCCACCACGGTGTCGTAGCCTTCGGGCAAGCTCGCAATGAAGTCGTGGATGTTCGCCTTGCGGGCGGCGTCTTCGATCTCGGCGTTCGTGGCCCCTGGACGGCCGTAGGCGATGTTGTCGCGCAGGGTGCCGTCGAACAGGTAAACATCCTGCTGCACCAGACCGATCGCGCTGCGCAGGCTGTGCTGCGTGACATCGCGCACATCCTGGCCGTCGATGGTAATCGAACCGCTCGCGACATCGTAGAAGCGCGGGAGCAGCGCGCAGGTCGTCGACTTGCCGCCACCGGAGGGACCCACCAGCGCGATCGTCTCACCGGGTTTGATGGAGAGGTTCATGTGGTCGATCACCGGATGCACCTCGGCACCCGCCTCGACCGCCTCGCCCTGCTCGTAGGAGAAGCACACGTCGCGGTACTCGATCGCGCCCTCCGTCACCTCGAGCGCGCGTGCGTCGGGCTTGTCTTGAATGTCGGGCGCGGTGGCAAGCACCTCGTCCATACGGCGAAATCCCGCAATGGCCTTTTGGAACATCTCCGTTGAGTTCACGAGCGTCTCGATGGGTCCGGTGAACAGGCTGATGTACAGGGCGAAGGTGGCCATATCGACAGCCGTCATCTGACCTTGTGCAACCAGGTAACCGCCGAAGAGCACGATAGTGATGTAGTGCATCGCCGTCATGACGGCGCTGGTCGCCTGATAACTGCCCATCACCTTGTACTGCGCGACCTTCGAATCGAGATATCGGCCGTTCGCCACACGGAACTTCGCACGCTCGGTCTCCTCGTTCGCAAAGGACTTCACCACGCGCATACCTGCCAGGGAGTCCTGGAGCTGCGAATTCACCTCGGAGATCTTGGCGCGGTTATCGGCGAACACGCTGCGCATGTGCAGGTTCTGGCGAACCATAAGCGCCACGAACACAACCGTAACCAGCGTGAGAGCGCCCGCGAGCTCAGGCGAGATGGTGAAGAGGATGGCCAGGGCGCCGATGATCTTGATGCCGCAGATGATGATCCATTCGGGCAGGTGATGCGCACCCTCGCAGATGTCGAAGAGGTCGTTGACCACGCGACTCATCATGTCACCCGAGTTATGGGCGTCGAAGTAGGCGAAGCTGAAGCGCTCGTACTGGTCGAACAGGTCCTCGCGCATGCGCGACTCCATGCGAGCACCCATGATGTGCCCCTGTGCGGAGACGAAATAAATGCATGCCGTGCGAACGATATAAAGCCCCGCGAGCCCGAGCCCCAGGAACAGAAGACCGTCCATGATGGCCGCCGCGCCCTCGGTGAACAACCCACCCGTCAGCGCACGCAGGATAATCGGAAACGCCAGGTCGATCCCCGCATACGTCAACGCGCAAACCGTGTCGGCGATAAACAGCCCCTTCTCGGGCCCGTAATACGAAATGAAGCGTTTAAACATAGGCATCTTTCCTGCAACAGAATTCATTTGCGAGCATATCGGCTCATGTGAGGTAGGCCCCGAGAGGGGTCAAGGGTTTGGGCGATTCCGCAGGAACGAGGACCAGCCCAAACCCTTGACCCCTCTCGGGGCCGGCGGGACGAATTAGAGCCTATGCGAGATCGCATCACAGGCAAGCGCGCCCACAACGGTCTTGGCGTCCTCGATCTTGCCGTCGAGCACCGCATCGATCAGCTCGGCCAGCGGCACCAGATCCACATTCACGAACTCATCGTCGTCGGGATTCGCGCCGCTGAAGGTGAGACCCGTCGCCATGTAGATATGGATGACCTCGTCGCAAAAACCGGGAGTCGTGGCGATGGTGGTGAGGTACTGAATGCGGCCGGCGGAGAACCCGGTCTCTTCGAGCAGTTCGCGCTTGGCGCAATCGAGCGGATCCTCGCCCGGATCGAGTTTGCCCGCGGGAATCTCCACGGTCACGCGGTCGATCGCGGTGCGGTACTGACGCACGAGGACGATCTTGCCCGTCTCCGTCAGCGCAACCACGGCGGCTGCGCCGGGGTGGCGCACCAGGTCGCGGCTAGTCACGCGGCCATTCGGCAGCTCGACCTGCGCGCTGCGCACATCGAGGAACTTGCCGTGCCATGCCTGCTCTTCCGAGATGATGCGCTCGTGAAGCCCGGCGTCGCGCGGATCGTCGTCACCCAAAACGAGCGCCTGCTCGGCCTCCTCGACCGGCTGCTCCCCCTCAATGACCTCGGCCTCGAATTCCTCGTTATCCATGACTCTCTCTCCCTGCCCGCGCATACATGCGCGTTGAAATATGGGGTAGGAATGTCAAAACCCGCCGGAAAATCCAAGCGTTTTTCGACATTCCTACCCTCTAAACCAGCATTCGCACAGTCCCCGGCGTCGGCGCGTGAAACCTTTGCGCGGGCGCGGAGCAACCGCGTTTTACGCGTCCCAAGCGTCGCGGCCGCGAAGGGCGCGCAGGCCGATATCGCGGCGGAGGGTCTTACCCTCAAAGGCGATCTTCTCGCACGCGGCGTATGCCAGGTCGCGGGCGGCCTCGAAGGTCTCGCCGAGCGCGGTCACGTCGAGCACGCGGCCGCCGGAGGTAACAAGCTCGCCATCCTCGTTCACGGCGGTGCCAGCGTGGTACACGGTCACGTTCTCCATGGCCGCAGCATCCTCGATACCGGTAATGACCTTGCCCTTCTCGTACGAACCCGGGTAACCGGCGCTCGTGAGGACCACGGACACGGCCCACTCGTCGCACCACTCAAGCTCAACCTCGTCCAGGCGCTGCTCGGCGCAGGCGAGCATGACCTCGACCAGGTCGCTCTTCAGGCGAGGCATCAGCACCTCGGTCTCGGGGTCGCCAAAGCGGGCGTTGTACTCGATGACCTTGGGGCCCTCAGGCGTGAGCATGAAGCCGCCGTACAGGCAGCCGCGGAAATCGATGCCTTCGCGATTGGCGGCGGCGATGGTCTCGTCCAGGATGCGGCACATCTCTGCGTGCTCCTCGTCCGTGACAATCGGCACGGGGCTGTACACACCCATGCCACCCGTGTTGGGACCGAGGTCGCCCTCGAGGGCGCGCTTGTGGTCCTGGGAGGTCGCCATGGGGCGGACGGTCTTGCCGTCCGTGAAGGCGAGCAGCGTGCACTCAGGACCGGTCAGCATCTCCTCGATCACCACGGTGCTGCCCGCAGCGCCAAACGCACCGTCAAAGCACTCGTGCACGGCCTGCAGGGCCTCGTCGAGAGTAAGGGCCACCACAACGCCCTTGCCAGCGGCCAGGCCATCGGCCTTCACAACCACGGGGGCGCCCTGCTCTCGAACGTAAGCGAGGGCGGACTCCTCGTCGGTGAAGGAACCGTAGGCTGCGGTGGGGATGCCGGCACGGGCCATGAGTTCCTTGGAGAAACGCTTGGAACCCTCGAGCTGCGCGCCCGCGGCGCCCGGGCCGAAGCACGGGATGCCGGCCTCGCGCACGGCATCGGCCACGCCCTTCACGAGCGGGGCCTCGGGGCCGATTACAACCAGGCCGCAGCCGGTCTCGCGGGCAAAATCCGCAACCGCAGACGGATCATCGGCGTCGAGGGCGACGTTCTCGCCCAACTCGAGCGTACCGCCGTTGCCCGGGGCGATGTAGAGCGTGCCGCAGCGCGGGGACTCGGCGAGCTTGGCAGCCAGGGCGTGCTCGCGACCGCCGCTGCCCAGCAGCAGGATGTCGATGGTGTTCTCGGGTGCGCTCATGCGTCCTCCTCTAGAGCAAGGCGCCGCCCAACCGGACGGCGCGCTGACTTGGCTGAATTACTTATTCCAGTCGCGAACAATCGTCTGCTCGCGGTCAGGACCGACGGCCACGAAGCTCACCTTGCAGCCCGCCAGGTTTTCCACGTAGGTCACGTAGTCCCGGGCGGCCTGGGGCAGCTCCTCGAACGTGCGGCACCCGGTGATGTCGCACTTCCAGCCGGGCAGCTCCTCGTACACGGGAACCGCATGGGCGAACGCCGCGGTGTGCTCGGGCACGCTGGTGTAGCGCACGCCATCGCAGTCGTAGGCGACGCACACCTTGATGGTGTCGAACTCGGAAAGCACGTCGAGCTTGGTGAGCGCGATGTCGGTCAGGCCGTTCACGCGGGTGGCGTAGCGGGCGATCACGCCGTCGAACCAACCGCAACGGCGACGGCGGCCGGTGGTCACGCCGTACTCGTGGCCAACCTCGGTGAGGGCGCGGCCCTCGTCGCTCGTCTCATAGTCGAGTTCGGTCGGCATGGGGCCGGAGCCCACGCGCGTGATGTAGGCCTTCATGATGCCCAACACGCGGTCGATGTTCTTCATGCCCACGCCGGAACCGGTCACGGCGCCGCCGGCGGTGCAGTTGGAAGAGGTCACGAACGGGTAGGTGCCATGGTCGATGTCGAGCAGCGTCGCCTGAGCGCCCTCGAACAGGATCTCCTTGCCCTCCTCCACGAGGTTGTTGAGCAAAAGGCCCGTCTCGCAGATATAGGGGCGCAGGCGCTCGGCCATGGGCAGATAGGTCTCGCAGATCTGGTCCACGGTGTAAGCGGGCATATCGAAGATGCGCTCGAGCTGCGGGTTCACGCGGGCGAGGACGATCTCGAGCTTCTCGCGGAAGGTTGCCTCATCCATGAGGTCCTGCATACGGATGCCGGTGCGGGCCATCTTGTCCTGATAGCAAGGGCCGATGCCGCGCTTGGTGGTGCCGATGTTGTTCTTGCCGAGCAGCTCCTCGTAGGCGCCGTCCAGATCGATGTGGTACGGCATGATCACGTGGGCGTTGCCGGAGACCTTGAGGTTCGCGGTGGAGATTCCGTCGCGCTCGAACATATCGATCTCGTCGAGCAGGACCTCGGGGTTGATCACGCAGCCGTTGCCGATCACCGAGACGCAGTCGGGGTACATGATGCCCGAGGGGACCTGGTGCAGGCCGTACTTCTTATCGCCCACCACGATGGTGTGCCCGGCGTTGTTACCGCCCTGATAGCGAACGACGCAGTCGAACTCGGGTGCGATCAGGTCGCAGATCTTGCCCTTGCCCTCGTCGCCCCATTGGGTTCCCACCAACACTGTTGACGGCATGGCCACTCCTCAATTCAATCGCCCGGGCACATCGACCCGGACAGGTCTTCGAACATATCGGACGAGCGTCCGACCGCGGGGTCAAGCGACCCAGCCCTCACATTATAGGCGCGAAGCGCCTACCTCGCATTACTCAACCGCGTGTTCGTCAATCTCATAGAACTTGGTCGAGGCGGGCAGGAACATCAGGTCCACGTCGCCAACCGGGCCCGAACGATTCTTGGCGAGGATCACGCGCGTGATGCCAAAGTCCGGTCGGTCATCGCGCTCGGCCTCCGACTCGGTGCTCGAGCGGTCAAGCAGCATGATGATGTCGGCGTCCTGCTCGATGGAGCCCGATTCACGCAGGTCGCTCATCTGCGGCCGCTTGCCGGTACGGCCCTCGAGCGAACGGTTCAACTGGGAGAGCATGATGACCGGCACGCCGAGCTCCTTGGCCATGATCTTGAGGCCACGGCTCATCTCCGAAACCTCGACGGCGCGGTTGCCGTTGTAGTTCTTACCCGCAGGCGGGTTCACGAGCTGCAGGTAGTCGAGGATGATGACGGCTTTTTCCTTATTGTGGAGCATGCGGCGCGCCTTGGCGCGGATCTCGGTGACCGTCGTACCCGGAGTGTCGTCGATCAAGATGTCCAGACGCCCCAGCTCGTTGATGGCCTCGTTGATGTTGGCCCACTCCTCGGGCGAGATGCGTCCCGTACGGAAGTTGGACATGTTCACCATGGCCTGGGCGCAGATGAAGCGCTGCGCGATTTCCTTGCCGGACATCTCCAGAGAGAAGAAGCCCACCGTGTAGCCATCCGCGGCGGCGTTGAGGGCCAGGTTCAAGGCGAACGAGGTCTTACCAACGGCAGGACGAGCGCCGATAACGACAAGCTGGCCCTCGCGCAGACCCATGAGCATGCGGTCGAGCGTCGGGTAGCCCGTGGGCGCGCCATGGACGTCGCCGCCGGCGCGCGCAACCTCCTCGGCCTCCTGATACGCCTCGGCCATAAAGTCGCCAAGTTCGCGATAAGAGCTCTTCACCTCTCGCGCCGTGACGGAAAGCAGCATGGACTCGGCGCGCTCGATGACCTCTTTCGTGTCAATCGGGGCGTCGTAGGCCAAAGCGCTGATCTGATTGGTCGCCCCGATGATCTCACGCAGCATGGCGTCACGACGGACGATGCCGGCATGATGCTGCCAGTTGGCGAGCGCGAGCGTATTCCCCATGAGCTCGAGGACATACGCCTCCCCGCCCACGGCCTCGAGCTTGTCGATGGAGTTCAGATAGTCGATGAGGGAGATGGAGTCGATCGGAATCGAGCTCTCGTACATCGCGCTCATGGCGACGAAAATCGTCTTGTGTGACGGGCGATAGAAGTCATCGGGCATGAGCTCGACGAGGGCCTCCTCGACAACCTCGCCCGAGAGCAGCATGGCGGACAGAACCTTCGCCTCGGCATCGATGTTGTTGGGCAGCCCCTTCAGGGCACCGCGGTCAATCGAGGCAGAGGGCTCCCACCCAAAATCGTCAGCTCCGCTCATCGCACTCCTTTCCTAGCCTCATGGCGCACGCGCGCTGCATGGCGCGTTCACCGGGTCCTGGGACACACAATGGTAGGGCATCTGAGACCGAGTTCCCAGCGTCACGACCCCAGGTAGACCGTTTTATCGACGAGAGGCCCAACCCGTTCCAGCTGTTAATAACTCACCGTCTTGAGCTGGGGACAATACGGTTATCAACGTTTTCAACAATGTGGATGACTCGTGAGATTGAAGTTATCCACAGAAATGGGCATGACCTGCGGGTTTGCAACGAACGTCCAGCGCTTACTTTCCCTTAATACAGTGTTTACCTGCATGTTTAGTATTTTCGCAGGTAGATGCCTATATAGAGATCGAATGTCATGTCATGGGTGAACATGCCCTAGGGCAAAAGGAACCCGTTTCTCAATCTGGGAAAGCCCATTTACCTGGCACTTCAGTCACCACCACGGCCGCAACCTGTGGATTTCTCGGAATTTACCAACATGCACCCAGCACCATCGCCGAACTTTCCCACAAAAAAGCCCCGCGCCTAATGGCACGGGGCTCATGAGTCGCGTAACTCGAAGCGAGTAAGCTACTCGGCAGCAGCCTCGGTCTCGACCTCGGCGGTCTCCTCAGCGGCGACCTCCTCAGCCTCGACGGTCTCCTCGGCCTGCTCCTCGACGCCCACCAGGACGACGATGGAAGCCTTGATCTCACGGTAGATGGAAATCTCCACCTCGTGGGAACCGGCGACCTTGATCGGCTTGCCAAGCTCAACGCGCTTGCGGTCGATCTCAACGCCGAGCTCGGCCTTGATCGCGTCGACGATCATGGCAGCGGTGACGGAGCCGAAGAGGACGCCCTCCTCGCCGACCTTGGCGTCGACGGCGACCTTCTGGCCGTCGAGCTTAGCCTTGAGAGCGTTGGCGTCGGCCAGACGGACAGCCTCGCGCTTCTCGATGTTGTTGCGACGCTCCTCGAGCTGCTTCAGGTTGCCCTTGGTAGCAGCAACAGCGAGCTTCTGCGGAATCAGGTAGTTCTCGGCGTAACCCTGAGCGACGTCGATGACGTCACCCTCGCCGCCCTTGCCCTTGATCTCACCAAGCAGAACAACTTTCATGGGTACCCTCCCTACTTCTTCTCGCGAGGACCGCGGGTGGACACCACGGGCACGGCGTACGGCAGAAGAGCCATCTCGCGGGCACGCTTGATAGCGTTCGCGATGTCGTGCTGATGCTGCGTGCAGGCGCCAGTGACGCGGCGCGGCTTGATCTTACCGCGATCGGTCATGTACTTGCGAAGGAGCTGAGTATCCTTGTAGTCGATGAACTCAGTGTTCTCCTTGCAGAACTGGCAGTACTTGCGACGCGGCTGACGGGCAGAATAATCATTAGCCATGTCTCAATACCTTTCGTGACGACGGTTCGAGCGGACTCTCACCGTCAATTACACATCCCTTAGAACGGGATGTCCTCATCGTAGACGTCGACCGCAGGGGGAACCGGAGCCGCCATGGGCGCCGGAGCCTGCTGCGGAGCGGGCGCGGGGGCGTAGCCGCCCTGCTGGCCGTAAGACGGGGCGGGGGCGTAGCCGCCTGCCTCACCCTGCTGGCCGCGGGACATGAACTCGATCTCATCGACGATGACCTCGAGCTTGCTGCGGCGCTGGCCGTCACGCTCCCAGGAGCTGTAACGGAGCTTGCCCTCGATAGCGACCTTCGACCCCTTCGAGAGATAGCGGCTCACGGCCTCCGCACGGGTGCCGAACATCGTGCAGTCCACGAAGTTCGGGTAGTCCTCCCACTCGCCCGTCTGAGGATTGCGACGACGGTCGTTGACCGCCACGCCGAAGCTCAGGACCTGGGTGCCGCTCGCAGTGGCGCGCAGCTCGGGATCGCGGGTGAGATTACCGGAAATGTTGACTCGATTGATGCTCATACGTGTTCACTACCTCTCACGCGGCGTTAATGGGCCGCATCCATACAAATGACCTACTCCTGGTCGTCGCGACGGACGATCATGTGGCGGATCACGGCGTCGGTAATACGAAGCACGCGATCGAGCTCCGCGATGGAAGCCGGGTCTGCATGGAAGTTGATGAGGGTGTAGTCACCTTCGGTGAGCTTGTCGATCTCGTAAGCGAGCTTGCGCTTGCCCCACTCGTCGACGTTGTCGACCTTACCATTACCCTCGGCGATCGTGTTGTCGATGCGCTTCATCACGGCGAGACGAGTCTCGGGATCGAGGTTGGGGTCAACGAAGAACAGCAGTTCATAAGCCTTCATGTGGTCACCTCCTCTGGACAAACGGCTTCGGGTCGTGAAGGTGCGCCCGAAGCAGGAAAAGACGTGCTAACTATAGCCGAGTCCGCACATCTTGCAAGGTGTCCGCTGCCGCACCCCATGACCTCCACATTTTCGAGCACTTCTGCCAGATACCCAAGCATGCGATCCGCCACGCGATAAGCATGCCACGCCGCCCAGACACAAATCCGCCCTCCATCGCACCGCGTCTTCTCCGATATCTGGCCTTCGTCCTCCCCCCATCTGAAATGCGCAGCATGCGCGCAACGCGGCCGAAAAGCAAAATGTGCCCCAGCTGCGTTTCCCACAAACAAGAAACGCAACTGGGGCACCATGGAAAACGAAGGCTATCCCGAGCCTATTCCGCGATGGGACCGCCGTCCTCATCACCGGAAGCATCATCGGTGCTGATCGGTCCGAGCGGAATGGGCTTCTTCTCAACATCCGGAGTGGCGTCGACCTGGGTCTCCTCAACAGTCTCAACTTGAGCCGTCGCGAAAGTCTTCGCCTCGGCCTCGACGGAATCGGTGGGCTCGATCGGCTCGACCGATTCGGAAGAAGTAGCCGAGTCGACGGGTTCGACGGGCTGGGCGGAGTCGACGGGTTCAAGGGGCTGGGCGGAGTCGACGGGGACAGAGGCTACAGAATCGGGCTCTCCAGCCGGCGAGGCCATAGGATCCGCCGGTGCGGAGGCGCAGGCCGCGCGAGCGCCGCGGTGGGGAACATCGTCGGGCAGGGGGGCAGAGGAGACACCCCAGCGGTTCACGTCAAAGCGCGCAAACCACTGCCCCATCGCATTCACACTCACCAGGTTCATCGCCGTCGAGATCACATTGCCCACGAACAGCAGGGCCATCAAAAGCAGCACGAAGAGCAAAACCGGGCCGGCACCCATGCGCAGGAGCTGGTCAGCCAGGAAGTGCCAGCCGGTCATATAGCCATCCGAAAGCCCAATCACGGCGGTGGCGCTCAGCAAGCCGCCCATCAGCACGAGCATGGCCACCATCGCCACAGCGAACGCGTAGGCCGAAGACGCCACGGCCCCGATGAGTGTCACCAGCAAGACCTTGCAAAAGCCGCCGAAGTCACGGACGACCATCTGGAACAGTCGGTCGAGACGCCATCCGGCAGAAAAGCTGTCGTACAGCGTTCCGCGCAGCGCAGCCGCCTGCAAAAACGTACCGGCGAACACCATGATAACGAGGTCGAGCAGGAAGAACGTCGCCCCGGAAGCCAGGATGACCGAGTTCGCAAAACCGCTGCCGCCCGTGGTCATCGCCATCAATGCGGCGAGCGAACCGGGAAACAGAATCTGCAGGACCAGGCCGCAGACAAAGGCCTGGGAAATCGTAATGAGAAAGGCACGGGCACCCGTGGAGATAACCTTGCCATAGTCAACGCCGCGCTGCTTGGGGGCAGATTCCACGCCCCAGGCAGTGAGCCGCGCCCACTCGAGGCCATAGCCGAGCACGGCGATCTGACCCAATATCGGAATCCAGCTGACCAATGTCAGGACGAGTAGCGGTTTCACCCATCCCTTGTCGCGCGTGAGCATCCGCCATGACGACATGAAACCAACTTCACCAGTTTGCATGCGTGCCTCAATTCCTCAGTCTCCGCCATTTGCATGACTGCAGTGTATCCCGATGAACGCGGTAGTTTCACTTGCAACACTCATCATTAAGCACAGCTTAAGCCGCCCGCAAGAACCCCCTAAAAGTAATGTTCCCCGCGCAGACAGGGCCTGGATCACAGGGCGAAATGCGCACCCTGATAAAACACCCGCCAGCGCCACAACTCCCGTTGGGCGTGACCCATGGTCGACATACAAAAAAACGAGCCACTCGGGCTCGTTAACGCGATGCATGATGGCGGAGGAGGAGGGATTCGAACCCTCGTACGGGGAGTACCCGTAAACGGTTTTCGAGACCGCCGCATTCAACCACTCTGCCACTCCTCCGTAGGATGTGAAAACGGCACGCGATCCAATTGGATGCGTGCCGCTGAAAGTTCTGGCGGAGAGTCAGGGATTTGAACCCTGGAGACGCTTTTGGCGCCTACACGATTTCCAATCGTGCTCCTTCGGCCACTCGGACAACTCTCCGTGAATGCAGGGGCTATTGTACCGTAAGTTGGGTGGGATGCAACAGTAATTCTTGGAAAAGGGGGCAAAATTGCTCTGCCCCCTCCACAACTGCCTCCGCTAAGATGGTTGAGCCAGTTCATTTTCCCAGGGAGGCACCGTGTTTCCGGCCGTACTCGCAGTCACGCAAAGCGCCGTCTCGGCTTCCGTCATTGCATCCGAAAGCGTCGCGATTCCACTCGCGTTCGAGCTGCTCGCTGTCGTCGTTGCAGCGGCGACGGGCGCGCTCACGGCTCGCGAGAACAAGCTCGACCTCGTCGGCGCCATCGGCCTGGCGGTGCTCGTCTCGCTCGGCGGCGGTCTCATCCGTGACGTGATCTTGCAGGAGGGTAACGTCTACATCCTCCGCCAGCCGCTTGCCCTGCCCGTCGCCATCGCAACCGCCGCGGCAGTGTTCACGTTCCCCGTTATGGTCGAAAAACCCGACCGCCTCGTGGCGATACTCGACATCTTCTCCGTCGGTCTGTTCGCCGTCATGGGCGCAGATAAGACGATGCTCTACGGCTATCCCGCCATCACCTGCGTCATGATGGGCTTTTTCACCGCCGTCGGCGGCGGTCTGCTGCGCGACGTCTGCCTCGCCCGCGTGCCCTATATCTTCCAACGCAGTAACCTGTACGCGATTGCGGCGATCGCAGGCGCACTCACCTACATCGTTCTCGTGCAATGCCTCGATATTTGGAACATCGCCGCGGCCGTGATGAGCGTCGCCGTCACCATGGCCGTCCGTTGGTGGTCCATCCGCTACAACATCATGAGCCCCACCGAGGTCGATCTGCACAAGCTGCCCGAACCGGTCAAAAAGGTCGCCCGCCCGGTGGTTCGCCCCATGCGCAAGGCGGCTCAACATGTGAGCATCAAGACAAGCCAGGCTGCTGAGCAGGCCCGCCTGCGCAAAATCGAGCGTCAGCACAAGCGCGATCGCCAGCGGGAGACCCACCGCCATCGACGCTAGCCGGCAAAGAAAACGGGTCGCCGCCCGAAAGCGACGACCCGCAGCCGTTCAGCTATGCGCACCGAATACTAGTGCTTGCGACGCTTGGACGCAGCGGCCAGAGCAGCGACGCCGGAGATGCCGACGGCCATCATCGGCAGCATGGACGCATCGCCGGTCTTGGGGAGCTTGTTCGTGGGCCTGGCGGCCGGCTTGGCAGGCTCGTCCTTCACCCAACCGCCATACAGCGTGGTGTCGGCCGTGACGGCATCCTTCGCGAAGTCCCACTTCTCGGCAACAGTACCGTCAGCGTTCTTCACCTTGAACCAACCCAGGAACTTCCAACCCTTGAGGGTGGGGGCGGCAGGCTCCTCAAGCAGAGCCCCGTCCTTGACGACAACGGCAACAGGCTTGCCGGCGCCGGATTCAAAGGTCACCGTAAACTCCTTGGGGAGCTTAGCCAGAATAGTCTCCGCCTTGGTCATCGTTTTAGTGAGCTTGGCATCAGCGAAATAGGTGTTGCACACCGCACAGTACCAGTGCTCGACGACGCCCTCGGCCTCAACGGTCGCAGGCTTTGCCGGAACATGGGTTGCCTTGTGGCCGAGTTTGGCAATGACAAGCGTGTTGGGGTCGGTGACCGGGGTCTTCATACCCTCATCCAGGTACAGATCACCGCAGTCCTTGCACTTCCAGTGCGCTTTCGCACCGTCCTTGTCGCAGGTAGCGGGAACTTCAGCAACCTCGACGAGCACGTGCCTGTGCACACCGAAGCTGCCGTCGGGGTTCTTGTTCAGACCAGAGCCAGGGACGATGTAATCCTCGTTGGGAATGGCGCCCTCGTACGTACCGCCGGAGACCTGCACGTCGTTCGACGTATTCTCCTTGCTATCGGTGAAGATGACCTGCTGGTCGCCCGTACTGACGAACGTTCCGCCGCTTACAACCACCTTGCCGTCCTCGAAGCCCTTGGCACCCATGAGATTGAAAACACTACCCTTGGCGCCATCTGAAGGATCAATGGTACCGCCAGTAATGGTCAGGTCGTTCCAGTTGAGGATGGCGGCGTTGGCGCCATTCTTCACCTCGCCGCTCTTGATCACCATGACGCCATAAGAATCGTTCTTGATGTATTTACCGCCCTCAATAACACCGCCGTCAACCGTCAGCTTGGCAACATAGCCGTCCTTCTCGGGCTTGCCGCTATACCAGCCGTTGTCGACAACGCTCGAGAATCCGGCAGGTTTGCCGTCCGCGAGGAGCAGCTCGACCCTGGAGCCAGCCTTGAGCGTCAAATCCCCGCGATTCAAAACGGTGTAATAGGAGTTTCCGTTGCCCGAATTGGGCTTAAGCGTACCCGCCTCGGCAGAGCGCTTGAACGTTCCGCCAGAAAGCACGGTAACGGAACCTTCCTCGGTTACCAAAGCGGCGCGCCCATGCGACACATTATCGACCACACCACCGCTGGCAGAATCCACAACCGTGAGCTCACCCTTGTTGGTAATGGTGTGCTTGCCGGCAACGTTGGTGATCTTGTGGCCAGCGAGGTCAAGGGTAGCGACCTTGCCCGCAGGGATGACAACGGATTCGGTCACGTCGGTCAGAAGCTGAACGGTCGCGCCGTCGGCCGCGGCCAGGGCGTCTGCGAGCTTCGCAAAGGTCGCAACGTCACCACTGGGCTTAACCACGGCTGCAACGGCCTTCTCACTCGGCTTGACGAGCGTGCCGCCCACCCACTCATGGCCATCGGGCGCAGCCAACGCGACGGACGGGTCCTTAACGACCTTGATGGTCTCTGCGGATTCCCCGTCACAAACAAGCGAGGCTTTGGAAAGATTGCCGCCATTGATATTCAGACCGATCGGGCCCTTGCCAGTCGCGCCACCGGAGACGCTCGTCTCGATAACGCCGACGATCTCACCCGCGCCTTTCTCGACCGTCACGACAACAGACTCGTAATCTGCGAAGCGACAAACATCGAATGCCGCCTTAGGGCCGGCCCCGCCGGCGTAAATGTTGGTACCGGCGCCGATAGTCACGTTGCCATTGTTATTGGACAGCGTGTACGCGGTGTGCGGACCGCCCTTGAGCGTGACGCCTTCCAGCTTGAGATTGCTGTAGTTCTGAATAAGAATCTTTCCGCTCGCGCTTTCGGTGGTGATGACACCGTTCCGGAACGTCAAATTGCTACCCATGATCAGTTGGAATGCGTTGGTCTCGGTACCCGTCGAACCGACCGTGGGATCGGTCACCGTGTACGTGTGCCCGCCAAGGTCGAAGGTGAACTCCTGACCCCCGGCAACTTGAACGCCCGGTCCGGTCAGATCCTTCGTCAGCTTGATAGTACTGCCCTGTGGCTCCTTCTTGTCGACAATCGCCTTCACCGCTTCGGGCACCGAGGCGTACGCGCTGTCGCCAATCATGACGTCGCCCTCAGCCGCATGCGCGGCAGGCGCAAATCCTACGGCTGCGGCGATCATCACCGCGAGAAGCGATAGGATGCGTGGGGCCTTACTCCATTTTCTCATCGTTCGGTCCTTCCACTCGCTTGCTCGGCCTTCTGGCCGCTCAGAAATAAAATACCCCGTTGCAAACAAAGGAAATCCAACCCCTGAATGACCTATCGCCAATCGTCGCATTTTGTCACCTGAACGGTGTGCTACCAGGCCTTTAACTGCTTGATATAGATGATGCCGAGAGCGGTACAACCACCCTCGGCATCACGCCTGGACCCATATCCGATTAACGAAGAGCATGACCTCTTGAAGATTTATTTCGACTTTCCCCGCATCTTGACCACGATGCCGGTAACGACGGCAATAGCTCCGATCACGCCCATGATCACGACCGGAATGGCGGAGTCATCACCCGTCTTCGGCAGAAGGTTCAACGGCGCAAGGACAACCTGCTGGGCAGCGGGAAACGTCGGCTGCATCGGGACGGCCGGCGCAGGCGCCTCAAGCTTCGGCAGCGCTGTGTCGGTCTTCTCAATCACCTGCACGAGGCCGGCATCGGCAAACACAAGGCCACAGCGGTCGCACTCCCAGTACTCGGTATTTCCCTCCGCCTGGGCTGTCGGCTCCACCGCGGGCACATGCTTGACCAGGTGCCCAGGATGCAAAATCACCTGCTCGCCCGGCCTGATCGTGTTGCGGCCCTCGGGATCGGCAAAAGACAACCCGCATCCGTCGCAATGCCAGTACTCGGGACGCCCGTCCACCATGCAGGTCGCCGGCACCTCGGGCACAAAGGAAAGCGCATGCTTGTGCACATCCATGCCGCCGAGAACCTCGCCCTCGATCTTCACCTCATTGAGCACGCGGAGGTTGCCATCGTTTTGAATCGCCACCGACTCGGCACCGGGTGCCGCCTTCACCACGCCGCTCTCCAGAATCGCCGTCGCACCGGGTTCGATCACCAACGCGGGAACACCAGAGGCAGGAGCGATAAGCGCGGCGGTTGGTTCCACGGCATCTATCGTCACCGTTGCACCGGCCTTCACTGTGATGGTCGGCGTGCCGCCCATGCCCTTGAGCGTATGGGCGAACAGGCTGATCCTGAGGTTCTTGCCGGCAGGAACCGTCACAGACTCATTCAAATTGTCAATCAGCGTGGCACCGGACCCCGTGAGATCGGGATCGACGCCGATGGCATCGACCGCCTCCTGCAGCGTGTCGAAAAACGTTCCGAAAACCGAGACGGGCCCGATGTTGAAATCCGGGAACAGCGGCCCATCCAACAGCCCCGCCTGCTCTCCGGCGACGTGCCCGGCGGGCTCTTCCGCACGCGCCACAGCTGGGGCCACGGCAAAACAGGCCAGCAAACCGGAAAGGGCAACTGCCGCCGCACCCCGAACCATCTTCGCGAACTTCATGTTCAGTCCCCTCGGATTACGCCTCGAAGCTCAGCTGCTCAAGACGATCGAACAGGACGTCGCGACGGGTGAGGAAGTCCCACGGGTCGAAGATCTCGTCGAACGTCTCGGACGTCACGGTGCACTCGGGATCGGCCTCCAGGCGAGCGCGCAGATCCAGACCATCCACGGCGGCGTGAACGTCATCCCACACGGCCATAGAGTTGCGCTGCACGATCTTGTACGCATCCTCGCGCGAAATGCCCGTATCGACCAGGGCGAGCAGCACCTTGGAGGAATAGATCAGGCCGCGCGTGAAATCGAGATTGGCCTTCATGCGGGCGGGATACAGGATGAGACCGTCCACGATGCGGATGAGGCAGGTAAGCATGTGGTCGAGCGCCATGAAGCTATCTGCCTGGGCAACGCGCTCGGCAGAGCTGTGCGAGATGTCGCGCTCGTGCCACAGCGCGACGTTATCGAACGCGACCTGGGCGTTGGCCTTCACGACGCGGGAGAGGCCGCAGACCTTCTCAAGCGTGATGGGATTGCGCTTGTGCGGCATAGCCGAGCTGCCCTTCTGACCCTTGCGGAACGGCTCCTCAACCTCGAGGGTGTCAGTCTTCTGGAGGCTGCGGATCTCGGTAGCGATACGGTCGCAGGTCGCAGCGGTAGTGGCGAGCACGCCGGCCAGGTACGCATGGTGATCGCGAGAGATAACCTGGGTGGACAGAGGGTCGTGTGCCAGACCGAGATGCTCGCAGACATACTCCTCGACGAACGGGTCAATGGAGCTGTAGGTGCCAACCGCTCCGGAGATGGCTCCAAAGGCGACGTTCTTGCGGGCGTCCACCAGGCGGTCGAGGTCACGCTTGAGCTCCCAGGCCCAGCTGCCGAACTTCATACCGAAGGTCATGGGCTCGGCGTGGATGCCGTGGGTACGGCCCACGCACAGGGTGTCGCGCTCCTCGAACGCGCGGCGGCGGCAGATCTCTCCGAGCTTGCGCACGTCCTCGATGATGATGTCGGTCGCCTGGACGAGCTGGTAGCACAGGGCGGTGTCACCCAGGTCGGAGCTGGTCATGCCGTAGTGGACCCAGCGGCTGGGCTTGGGCTCGCCCTGCGGGACCTCGGCGTCGATGTGCTCGCCCATGTTGGTGAGGAAGGCGATGACGTCATGATGGGTGACCGCCTCGATAGCGTCGACCTCGGCCCTATCGAACCCGGCGTGCTCACGAATCCAGGCAGCATCCTCTTTGGTGATGCCGCACTGGCCGAGTTCGGCCTGGGCCTCACAGGCGAGCACCTCGATCTCCTGCCAAACGGCGTACTTGTTCTCGAGCGAGAAAATGTGGGCCATCTCAGGACGGGTGTAGCGATCGATCATGACGAGGGCTCCTTTCATGAAAAGAGCCCGACACCTCCACGGTACCGGGCTCTTTTGGCTTCAATGGAGCGGGTAACGGGACTCGAACCCGCGAATGTCAGCTTGGGAAGCTGATGCCTTACCACTTGGCGATACCCGCGTGCGATTAATCCTACCACGCGCACTCCCGCACAGGCAACCGACGTCTTTGCGCTCTTTCTTTGAATGAAAACAGGCAAAAACGAAGGCCCTGTGAACTGCTCGCCGCATGGCGTCGTCTTGAGCTGGGAGACGGCACGAATGGTCAGTTTTTCTCAGCTTCTTACCAACGCGACGACAGACGAATCGAGATGCTCTCGGGATTTCACATCGTAGCATCGCCCCACGGGCAATGCACCACAAACACAGCCGCCCGCGTTCAACCACGAGACCACGGGAGGGCACGATGATCGACAAGAGGAAGAAACCGACACGCGGGCTGATCGGAGGTGGAAACGCCAAAAAGGGACGTACGGCAACCGATGGAGCCGCGGCACGGCAGGCGCGCGGGCGTCGGCGGACGTATCCCCTGCCGGGCGCGACACTCAACGCTAGCGCTCGTACCATTCTCATATTCATCCTCATATCTGCAGCATTTTGCGCGCTCTCAGGTCTCGTGGGACCCTGGTCGCGCAGCGCGTTCGCCGCAGATGGCTACACGCATACATTCCCCAACGGCAATACGGCTGAGGTGCATCCCGACGGGACGGTCACGGGCACCTGTGTGATGTCGGGCAACGCCGTTGTGGGGGGCAAATTCAGCGGAAAGGTCACCATGCCGGACGGCGCGACGTACCCCGCACTCTGTTACGAAGTGGTCATCGGGGTGCCGAATCACAGCCTGTACCCGGGTCCCTGCGACGGCGCATATCCTTTTGAGGCAAAACGAAACCCAAACGGCACGTACTTTGTATTGATCAAAAGCCAAAACGCGGCGGCTGGCGCGCCGGGCACCGTGCCAAGCACCTATCCTTACCAGCGCTGCTGCACCAGAGAATGGAAGCTCGTACTCGATGTGGACGTCGAGTTCGCCAAGCGCTCCAAGACGCCGAACCTGACTGACGGCAACCCGGCATACACGCTGGGCGGGGCCTCCTTCGACATATACGACGCCGCGGATGAGCACAAGGTCGCCTCCATCACCATGGATGCCGACGGCAAGGCCCGCTGCAAGCTCGCCCCCAACAAGAACTATTACGCCGTGGAAACCAAGGCGCCCCAGGGCTACAAGCTGCATCAGGGCCGCATCCCGTTCCACGTGGACCCAAAGGGAACCGCGATTGTATTCGAAGACGCGCCGGGGACCGTCTCCCTCACCGTTCGCAAACAAGATGCCACCACCGACGGCGGAGCACAGAGAGGCCTCTCCCTAAAGGGCGCCCAGTACGAAGTGACTTCCCTGTCGACCCAGGGATGGAAAACGCATATGACAACGGATGAACGTGGCGTCGCCACGGCGACGAAGATCCCCCTGGGCCGCATCTCCGTGGTCGAGACAAAGGCACCCGAAGGCTATCGGCTCGATCCGACCGTGCACACCTACGAGGTAAGCGGCAGCCAGCTTGGGACATCGGGTGTGTTCGAACTCTCACCCAAAGAAGGCTACGGCGAATTACCCCAGGCATTCGATATCGAGGTGGTGAAATACCTCGAAAGCGGCAACGAGGGCTCCGGATTGCAGAAACCGGGTGCTGGAGTACGCTTTGACATCATCTCGAACTCGACCGGCAAAACCGTCGGCTCCATTACGACCGACGACCGCGGAAGAGCGTCGAGCGCCGGCAGGTGGTTCGGCGAGGGATCGCGCATCGACGGCATCAAGGGCGCCATCCCTTACGACCGAAAAGGATATACCGTCCATGAGGACCCCGGCAGCACGCCCGAGGGCTATCAACCATGCCCCGATTGGGTCATTGGGACCGACCAGATGGTAGACGGAAGCACGTTGCACTACATCGTCGACAACGACTTTGTCGGATCGCGGGTGCAAATCGTGAAATGCGACGCTGCCAGCGGTCAGCCCATCCCACTCGAAGGGTTCGCGTTTCAGGTGCTCGACAAACACAAGAAACCGATATCCCAGGAGGTTTGGCATCCCAATCATGCGGTGATGGACACTTTCACCACCGACGCCACGGGATGCGTCACGTTACCCGAGCCGCTCGAACCGGGAACCTACTACATCCGGGAAACGAAAGCCGTGAACCCCTATCTGACCAACGGGGACGAAATCGAATTCGACATTGCCGACGACGCCGAAACGCAACCACTGACCGTCGTGCGCATCTCAGACGAACGAGCGACGGGGTCGGCGTCAATCGTCAAGCGCTGCGCCGATGACACCTGCCCATGGTGCGAGGAGGGAAACGAAATCGAAGGCGCGCGCTTTATCGTGATAGCCATGGAAGACATCGTGAACCCGAGCGGCTCCGTCGATATGCCCAAGGGCGCGACGGTCGAGCTCGACCCCACCGACGAGAGCGGTGTGGCCCGTATCGACGGGCTGCCGCTCGGCAGCGGAACCGCTCGGTATGCGTTCGTCGAGGTCGAAGCAGCGCCGGGACACATTCTCGACCCCACCCCCGTACCCTTCACCCTGAGCTGGGTCAACGCGAAAACACCCGTGGTCGACATCGAGGTAACGCATCAGAACGCCCCCACCGAAACCGTCATACACAAGACCGACGCGTCGACGGGAACGCCCCTGGCCGGAGCATCATTCGATGTCTGGCCTCGGGAACTCGAATTCAAGCAGCAGATTGAGCCCGAGCGGATGGCCGACGATGGGAATCTGGGGTCGCTGCTGATCACGAACTGCATCGGCGCTCGCGACTGGGAGAACGTCGAGATCCGGCTTGACCAAAAGGTCGACTACGCACTTGCCAGAGCATCAATCCCCGTCGGCTACTCCTTACATCTCACCCGAATTACTGACAGCGGCGAAAAGGAGGTTAGGACCCCTGAACCCGATGTGACGCGGAGCGCCGAGCGCGCAACGCTCGGCGATACGGACGATATGCTGGCACCCGGCACGTATCGAATCGAGCTGCTTGATGCAGATGGGGCGGCCGTACACGCCGACAACGAAAAGGAACTCCGCATCGAAGCGGGCACGTCACACCTCATCGCCTACACTCCGGGCATATTCGGTATGAAGGGCAGGGTTTCCATCGAAACGAGAGATATCGAACTCGAATCATATGAGACCGACGACTTTGACCTGGATGGCGACCTGGCCATCATCAGAGACGTTAAACCGGGATCGTATCGGCTAAGCACAACATCGACCAGCGATGAGAAGCTGAGCGCAAAAACGGATGTGGAGCTTGCTTTCGGCGAACCGGCCCATGTGCAATGGCGTGAGTCCCAGCTCTATCGCACGGATCACACACTCGTACCATATGCCAAGAAATATCTGGATGCGGCGTTTTCCCGTGCGAGCATATCAACGGTGACAGACGAACATGGAGACATAGTCCTAACGCACCTTCCGATGTTGCCGCATGAACTCGACGCGCTCTTCAACCTGATTGCGCTCAAAGAGCAGCAGGATCAGCCCCGGCATATGGCTGAACCGAGCACCCGTGAGGCCGGGGAGGAACCGTTGACCTGGTGCGTTCAGGAAATGCACGCGCCCGCCGGATACGTTGCCAACAGAGAGGTTCACACATACACAACTCAAGTCCTACCGAACGAGGAGGGGGTCGCATCCCGGCGCATCGACATTGCCAATGACTACACCAGAGTCGAGATCACGAAGCGGGCATCTGAAACCGAGGAACCGCTTGCGGGTGCACTGCTCGAACTCACGGACGGAGAGGGCAACGTTATCGAAAGTTGGACAAGCACAACGGAGGCCCATCGTATCGAACGGCTCGAACCGGGATCCTACACGCTGACAGAACTCAGGTCTCCCCACACACACGATCCGGCCGCGGCGCTCACGTTCAACGTGAAACCAACGGCGGACGTCCAGATGGTCTCGCTCCACGACAGGCCGATTAGCGTGTCGGGCAAAATCGATAAACGTCAGGAGATTGCGAAACCCGTTGCCCCGGACGCAAAAGCGGATGGAGATGGCCTCAATCGCGCGAAGGAGCGGGAAAGCGAAGATGGTTCGTTCTCATACGCTCTCGACTATCGAAATGACAGTTCAAGCTGGGTGGATGAGTTCACCGTTGAAGACAGTCTCGATGCGGCCAAGAACGGCATGGCCGAGCTGACGGGAATCACGACCGGACGGGCGCAGGGCGATTACGACGGGAAGCTGAACGTTTGGTATCGCACGAACCTCGACCGAGAAGACGACGCGGAGGAAAAGAACGCCAACGCAACGCTTACAGATGGGCACGTGAACCCTTGGCTTGACGACGCGGCAGTTGCGAACATCGTCGGCGCGGATGGTCGAGTGAAGGACTATGGGGGTTGGAGACTGTGGAAGGAGGGGGTCTCGGCCACCGAGAGCACCTTCTTGTCCGCCTCCGATCTGCCCCTTGAGTCGGGCGAGGCCATCACCGATATCCGTCTCGAGTACGGGTGCGTGAACAAGGGCTTTACGTCGAGACCGAGCCAATGGGATGGCGCGGACATCAAACATCCGCATGACGATTGGAACCCCGTTCCCCCAACACATGGGAAAAAGCAGAATGCAGACGGGGAGTCGATAGACGCATATGCGCCAACGCTGATCCATATGCGCGCGCTGCCCGCGTACACCGGCGGCAGTTCGATAGACAACCGCGCTCATGTTTCGCTCTACCGCAATGGAGGTGGTGAAGGCCTTGAAGCGCACGACAGCGACGCCGTCCATCAAGAGGCGGCAAAGGCGCAGGCACATCCAATCATCAGCCTCGATCAGACAGGAGCCGCCCCTTTGCTCAGAACTGCAGTTGGCCTCTCCATCGCAATCATCGTCGCCGCAGGATACGCATGGCAACGAAAGCGCTGGCGAAGCGGTCGAACGGCGAGTTCTGCTGGCTTGCGTCCTAAGCGCGATTGCGGGCGCGGGACTCTCTGTGGCCGAATCACTCACATCCGCTGAACGGAAGACGAGAGACCTGCGTGAAAGAATTCGATTTCAGCCAAAGTCTAAGGAGAGAGGATGCACCGAGCTGGATTGGAGGTCCCTTGCTCAAATCAACTCCGAAATCGTGGGTTGGATCACGGTTTCGGGCACAAGCATCGACTTGCCCGTTGCCCTGCCGTCAAAGAACAAGGCGCGCGATTGGTACCTCGATCACGACGCACGGGGGAAGCGCAGCGAACTCGGCTGCCCCTACCTTGACGTGAGATGCAAGGAACGAGGGGCGCACCTGCTCGTATTCGGGCACAGACTTGGCCGATCGCACCACATGTTCACCGAGCTCGCAGGAACTCATGAGCAATCCACCTTCGACGCAATCGGAAACGCAACCTGGAATAGCCGCGCGGGAAGCGAGGTATTCGAACCGGTTCTCTCACTTGTTGTCGACAAAGACGACGCCCTCATACAACGGTTCGAATTCGATTCGCCTTCGGAGCTGCGAGACTGGTTGACCGAGTTGCTGGCCCGCTCCGCCGTGCATACAGGAAACGCGTCCGACATCGCTCTGGAAGCTCGGCGGGCTCTCACTCTTGTGACATGTGCGGAGGCACGGCGCGGCGGGCGGCGGCGGACCCTTGTTGTGTTTGCCACTCGATAAGGAATTGCGAACGGCCCCCGATGCAACGAACCCCGGGGCTTCCCCGGGGTTCGCCCTTCGATGATTCGATGTCAGTCCCTCGACGCGGCTCGCGTTTCGAAATCGATTTCGTCCAGCTCTTCGCCCTTCTGCTGCTCAGCTTCGACACGTTCGGCACGGATGCTCTCGGGCGTCGACCATATGCCGCCCAAGAAGAACGAGAGACCCAGACCGAGTAGAACGGCAACGGTGGCCCCTATGAGATATTGGACCCAATGTTCCTTGATGAACTGAATCACACGTCCCCCTCAGGCATAAACCGTTACGAACGACGGATGACTTCGGTCACCACGTCAGACACGACGGCGACGTTCTCAAGGTCGACGTTATAGGGCTGATCCTCCTCGGTGCGAGCAAGGGCGAAGCCGGTACCCTCCACACCGCCGATGGTCAGCGAGCGGAGACTCATGTTCATTGCAACCTGAGCATCGGTGGTGACGTACGGCATATCAACCGTGGGATACTCGTGATGGAAATCGGAACTCACACGCTGGACGAGCTTAGTGATGCGCTTATCTCCCTTGAGAACTCGCTCCTCGCCCTCGGTGGAGAGCATCGCGACCTGACCGGCACCGACACTCTCGAGGTTGATGAGAAACACGCCGCGAAGCTTATCGCGATGGGCATCAAGGAAGGCCTGCATACCAGCGTTCCCGTTTTCGGAAGCGCCGGTCGCGACGAACCAGATGTCGTGACCGAGCAGCTCGTCGTCGCCCATGTCCGCAATGGCCTCGCGCAGCTCCTCCTCAGACGCATCGCCGAACGGGGCAGCACCGCCCTTCCAGTCATCGTCGTCAAAGTTGTCCCAAGAGCCGATATCGTGACCGCTACGCTTGGCGTCGAAGGAATCGTCAACGCCGAGCCAGTCACTCATGCTGTCCTCGTCCTTCTTTTTGCGACCGAAAAGACGGGACAGACCTCGACGCGGCTTCTCAGGCTCGGGTGCCGGAGCGCTGATGGTCTCGAATGCACCCTCGGGAGCGTAGCCCTGCTCAAACGGAGCGGGGGAGCTGATGACCGTGAAAGCGCTGCGGGCCTCAGCGGCCTGCTCGTCGAGAACGGGGGCCGTCACAGAAGGAGCGGCGGGAGCGGGCGCGGCCATGGGAGCGGCGAAAGGATCCACCGGGGTCGCCGACGGATCGGGAAGATCGAACAGGGATGCGCGATTGGCGGTCTCGGGCGTGCGGGGCTTGGGCGCCGATGCGGTGCTGGGGACGTTGATCACACGCTGGGGACGGGCGGGGACGGCACGGTTGACCTCGGCCATAAGCGAGTCGACCGTTTCGACCGGCTGCGCGGGCATGGCCACGGTACCGGAAAGATCGACCGAGCTCTCCTCCGCGGGCATGGTGAACATCTGCGTCGCACCGTCGGCGGAAGCCTCCTCGACCGATCCGTTCGGGGAGGGGGCGACAAAGGTGTCCTCGGTTGCAGGGACGTCGTCATCGGAAGCGGAAGCGACATCGGGATCAGTAACATCCTCCATGTCGGCACCGGAGTCGAAGGAGTCATTCTGGGAGCCATCGTCCCCAGCCTCAGGCTGCTCGACCTCGGACTGGTCAACCTCAGCCTCAGGTTCGGACTCAGCCGCCGCATTCTCCGCGAGGGGCTCCTCCTCGATAACCTCATACTCGGCCTCGAGAATATAGTCATCCTCCTCGACGGGCGCGAACGCCTCGGCGAAAGCGGCATCGTCCTCAACCTCATCGACGGGATCGAGAGCGTCTTCCTCGACAAACGCCTCCTCGACGTCATCGATGCGCTCTTCCGCGACTTCCTCGATTACGACGGGCGCCACTTCTTCAGCCTCGTTGGGCTCATGCTCGGCGAATTCAGGAGCCGGGACCACAACGGAGGCAGCCGGGACATCGTTCTCATACACGAAGGAGCAGGACTCGGGCATCATCCCCAGGGCGCGAATGACATCGGCACCGAAACGGATGTTGCCCTCGGAGTTCACGCGGAACGGCGGCTCATCCTCAGCAGCGACGTCCAAGTCGAGCTCGACCTGGCCCATCTCATCTTCGGGGAGCTCATTTGCCACGACCTGCTCGGCGGCGGGCTCGTCGACAGGAGCCTCCTCGGCGCTTTCGACATTCACGATCGCAGTGTGGTCGGGCTCGACGATCTCGAAGACCGCCGTCCCCTGCTCGACGGGCTCCTCCTCGACGACAACCCCCTCGACATCCACGTCTTCGTCGGCGGGATCGGCCTCGGCCAGGTTGACAGCCGTCATCCCGGCCTCGAGCTCGGCGGCGTCCATTGTGGACGTAGAGCCAAAATCGACCGCCTCGGCGGCGTCCTCACCCTCGGGCTGCTCGGTCTGCTCGACCTCCGCGCCTTCGACGATCAGCTCATCCTCGGCGCCCTCCTCCATCTCATGCGGATAGGAGGCCTGGGCAGCGGCAGCGGCCTCTGCAGCAGCGATGGCCTCTTCGAGGATGCGCTGCTGCTCGGCAAAATACTCGTCGGCCGGCTGATCGGAAGGGAACTCCTCGCCCATCTCGTACGGGGCGACGGCGTCCATGACGCCGAGCATGGCCGCGACGGAGGACTTGTTGCACACGGCGCCCGTGGTGTAGGGCAGGAAGAAGCGATTGGCGATGATGGCGATGCCGTTCGCAAGCGGAATCAGGGCAGCCACGATGGCAAGCACCCACAGGACGACCTTTGCCGGATCGGGCAGCGGAAGCACGCGCACGATGGCAAAGATGGCGGGGGCGACCATGCAAGCGGGAAGGAGCTTCACGATGAACGGACGGTACGCGGCGAAGGGCTCGGAGCTCAGCAGATCGGCGCGCGGAGAGTCGTAGTGCGTCACAACGACCACCGGACGGTTGCGGGGAGATGCGAGCGGGCCCGTGGCCTTGTGGTAGGCGATGACGTTCTGGCTCAGACCGCCGGAACCGAGGTTGGAAAGAACAGGGCGACCGGAGCGCTCGAGGACGAAGAGAACCGCTGCGGCGACAGCGATCAGCAGGCCCACAATGCCGGCAGGCCCGCCGATGCCGGCGAGCACAGCACCGACGAACACCGCGATGCCGAGGCCGGCCTGGACGACCTTCGCCGAACCGCTCGCGCTGAACTCCTGCACCTCGGGCGCGAAGCCATGGTCGGAAAAGATCTTCGCGATCACATCCGCGGCGGCACGCTCTTCCTCGCTGCAAGCAGGGGTGATACCGGTGTTCTGAAGCAGATGGCTCAGATATTTCTTCGTATTCGCCATGTGGACTCCACATCGAACTCGTATGCGTGCAAACGCGCTGTAAGGACAACGCGCATGTATAGTCGCCAGTATACCCTTACTTGCGCCCTACCTGCCGAATTTTGACTTGGCAAGGCCTCTCGAACAGGTGCGTCGCGGACCCTCCACACCAGCTGCCCGCCATTTGTCTTGCACTAAAATGGGTGGGTGGATACATAATTGTGCCCAAAGCAGTATCAAGCTGAAAGGGAAGCACCGCCGTGCACAGCACAACCGCGCACACAAGCGAAACACATCCTGACATGCCGAAGCCGTCCAGGCGGGTCGAGGGCGCGCGCAGGATGCTCAACCTCCTATTCTCCCTGCACGTCTCCCCGCGCCCGCTCACGACGAGCGAGATCGTCGATGACCCCGAAATCGGATACCTTGGCAAAAAATCGGCGACGCGCGACAGCCGTTGCAAGGCGTTTAGACGCGACCGAGAGACCCTCGCCGAACACGGGGTTCACATCCGTGAGGTCCTGGCACAGTCTGCGGGCGGCATCGCGGTAAACGAGGAAAGCGCTTGGGCGATCGATCGCGAGCGAACACATGCCGCCCAAGGAGTTCTCTCGCCTTATGACGCTGAGGAGATCGTCTGCGCCATCGACCAGGTCTTCGAGCTTCATGCGGACGACCCGACCCTATGGCCGCTGCAGACGGCGCGCACCAAGCTGTGCGAACTCGCCGGCAGAGACCCGTCGTCACCCGAGCGGGCAAATGAAGGCAGGGCTGACTTGAAATCCATCTGGAACGCGTTCGACCGGCTCAAGCCCGTCGAGTTCATCTATCGCGACGCTCGCGGCATCGAGAAGAAACGCATGGTGAATACCTACGGCATGTTCACGCATGGAACGCACTCCTACCTTGTCGGATTCGACCACGATGCCGAAGACCTGCGCACCTTCCGCACCGACCGCATCCTCTCCGCGAAGCACGCCCCCGACACGCGCCCTTCCTATGTAATCCCCGCCGAATTCGATGTCGCAGGTCACCAATTCCTGCCGTTCGACTTCTCCCGGGCGGCCGCGAGGGCGTGCACCTTCACGTTTCCCGCGGGAATCGCGGCTGAGGAGCTCGCGCTCATCACCCAGGGCAGGGGCGAACTGGCGCAAAGCGACGACGCATGGACCTGGGATATCGCGGTGCGAGACCTCGACGCCGCGGCATCCTTCACCCTCGAGCACGCCAACCTGGGCATGCGGGCGCAGGGCCCCAGCGAGCTCATCGGACTGGTTCGCGACCACATCGAAAAGGCGGTGAGCGCACATGAGTAGCGTCAACAAGCGCGCCCTCTCATCCGAAGACCTGCTGCAGACCGCGCTCAACCTCATGGAGCGCCTGACGACCGCCTCAAGCGCCAGCGTCGACGCGGCGTCATTCGCGCGCGACGCATCCATTTCCCTCGAGCAGACAAATGAGGTTGTCGAACTACTGCAAGGCGTTGCCGATGAACGCAGCGGATCGCACATAGCCCTCGACTACCAAGATGGAGCGATAACCCTCTCGGGTGACGCAGGCCGCCTGGACCCCGTGCGGCTCACGCCGGCAGAGTCGCTGGCCCTGCGCCGCGTACTCACGACCTGCAACATCGGCGACGACGTGCGCGGGCGCGTCGAGGCAGCATTGTGCGCCGACCCCGAAGCGGACTTCGAGACCACGGTCGATAAAACCATGGGTGGCGATCGGTTGCTCGGCGGTTTCTACCCTGTAATATCCGAGGCCATTGCCATCGGAGCGCGTCTCGCCATCTCCTACCGCGCCGGCGACGAATGCAGCCCGAGCACGCGCCTGGTCGACCCCAAGTTCATCGAGGTTTCCGGCGACGCCGCGTATCTCGTGGCATGGAACGTCGAGAAGGACGCCCAACGCAGCTACCGCCTCGATCGCATCGCGAACGCCGGGCTCACCGACGATTCCGTTGAGCGCCACGTTTTCTCCCCGTATTCTGCCGCCGAAAGCCTGCGCGCCCATGGTGCAGACGCGACCTTGCGCTTCGTGAACAGCGGCGAGCTCGCATCTCATGATTGGGAGGGCATCCACCGAGACACCGCGGACGAGCAAGAGGACGGCAGCGTACTGGTCCATATCAGCTACACGTCCGAGCCATGGCTTTTCTCACAAATCGCGGCCGCGGCGGGAGCCATCGTCATCGAAGAGCCCAAGAGCCTGAAAAACGACTTCAGAACGTGGGCGAAATCACTGCTATAAGCAAATGGGGCGCTCATGGGCGCCCCATTTATTACGCAACTCCCAATACGCCGCGCTCTTTAGCGACGCTCATGGCTCTCGCGCCACATCTCCAGATACCTGCCGACCTGACGCACCTCGATCCGCTGATGCGGGGCGGGCAGGGAATTCAGGAACTTCTTTCCGTACCCCTTGCTCACCAGACGTGAATCGGCCAGCACCAGCACGCCGGCGTCTGTCGACGTGCGAATAAGACGGCCGGCAGCCTGCTTCACCTCGAGCACCGCCTCAGGTAATGAGTAACGCGCCCAGGCGCGATCCTCGCGGGCACCGCGCTCGCATGAGAGCGGGTCGCTCGGGCTGGCGAACGGAAGCTTGGGGATAACAACGCAGCGCAACGTGTCGCCAGCCGCATCAAACCCCTCCCAAAACGCCTTCAACGCAAACAGCGAGCTCTTCTCATTCGAGAGGAAGCGGTCGCGCAGGATCTTTGCGGAGGTCGTGCGGCGCTGGCAGTCGAGCGCGAGACCACGCTGCGCGAGCCGGGGCTCTACGCGGTCGTACAGTTCCTCCATGTCGCGTCGGTTGGTGAACAGCGTGAGCGTGCTACCGCCCATGGCGATGTGAACATCGACGAGCAAGGTTTCGAGCGCCGAGAGGTACGCGTCGCGGCTGCGCGGGTCGGGCATATCCGATGCCACCACAATCGCCATGTTGCGCTCGAAGTCATAACTCGAATCGAGATGGACGGAACGAGAGCTCGACGACGAAATACGGTCCAGACCCACGGCGTGCTGGAAATGATCGAAGCTGTCCGAAACCGTCATGGTCGCTGAGGCGAAAATCGCGGTGTGAACCTCCGGCAACCACTCCTCCGCAAGAGCCTCGCCCACATCAAGTCGCTCGGCGGTCAGACATTCGCCGCCCGCTTTGAGACGACGATTGACCTGGCAAGAATATACGTAGCGGTCGTCCGCCCCATCGAGGATGAGCCTAAGGCCATCGCGAAGCTCGCGCATGCGACGCTGCCCATCCGCGACATCGGTCACTAGGTCGGGCTTCTCCTCAGCCACGGTCTCCACGAGCGATGCCAGGTTCTTGGTCGCCTCGTCCAGGGCGTCGAGCGCAGTGCGACCCACCTCCTCAAACCCAGCCCACACCATGGAATCGCGCAAGTCATTGCCAATCCACATGTTCGCGTTGTCGTAGCCGCCCTCGGATCGAGCGGCGCGGGCGAGTTCGCGCACCGCGTCGAACAGCTCGGCCATGGCAAGAGAGGCGCGCTGCGTACTAGAGGACGCCTTCACAGTAAGGCCCATGAACAGCGTTGCTGCGTCGCTCAGCGCCAGGTCGCGGGCGATCTTGCCAAGTGCCCCGGCGCGATCGCCTCCCAGGCGCTCAAACACCGCACGGCTCTCGTCGGCAGACACTTTGATGGCCCATTGACGACGCGCTTCCGACTCGATGGAATGCGCCTCATCAACCACCCAGTGACGAATGGGGGGCAAGATCTTGCCCTCAGCGGCAACGTTGCGGAAGAGCAGGGAGTGATTCGTCACAACCACATCGACGCGGGCAGCACGACGACGCGAGCCGTGAACCATGCATTTATCCGGGTAGAACGGGCACAGGCGGCGCGCGCACTCACGGGAAGACGTGGTGAGGTCGGCCTTGTTCACGCTGCGCCAGCGAATACCCAGCCCATCAAGGTCCCCCGTGGGAGACTGGCAGGCAAACGCATATAGAACGGCGATGGCGGTCAGGGTGTCCGCCGGGTCGCGGTTGGTCTTGATTTCCTGGGCGCGCGCAAGACGGTCGAGCTTGCGCAGGCAGGGATAGTGGTCGTAGCCCTTGAGGGCGCAATAGGTGAGACCGCCGTCCATCTCACGAGCCAAACGCGGGAGCTCGTGGTAGATCAGCTGGTCGGCGAGGTTGTTCGACTTCGTCGCAATACCGACGGTCACCTTATTCCGTCGGGCGAGCTCCGCCATGGGCACGAGGTAGGCGATCGACTTGCCAACGCCGGTACCGGCCTCGATCACGCGGTGCGTGGAGGTGGCGAGCGCATCGCGCACTTCGACGGCCATCTGCACCTGCTCTGAGCGCGGCTCGTATCCGGGATACATCCTGTTGACCAGGCCGCCAGGCGCAAAGCACTCCTCAATCTCCTCACGCGAGGGAACCGAAACTCCAACGAGCTCGTCCGCATCCACGCGGGCCGCGGAGCCGATCTCCGCCTCCTCGTAACCCTTGAGAAGCTCGTATCGAGAATCGACAAGAGAGAACACCGCATCGGGTTCCTCAGCGGCCAAGAAGCTAAAAATCGGACGGTACGACCACGGAACGTCCGGATGCATATCCGCCAAGCGGCGCATGAGGCCGGCAGGAAGGTCGGCTAGGCCGCACAGAAGAATGCGCCACACGCCGCACAGTGCCTCAACATCGGCATTTGCGCGATGCGACACGCTCTCGCAGCCAAAGAGCTCGGCCATGACGGCGAGCTTATGCGACGCCAGGCGCGGCAGCGCGATGCGGGAGAGCGCGAGCGAGTCGATCCAGATATCGGAAACATCGGCTCCACCTGGAACCTGCTCGATGAACCCGCGGTCGAATGCCGCGTTGTGCGCGACCACGGGACACCCGCCAACGAACTCCGCCAGGGACGCCACAGCGTCAACTGCCGAGGGCGCATGCGCTACATCGGCATTCGTGATGCTCGTCAGCTTGGTGATTTCCTCGGGTATCAGCCCGCTCGGTTTCACAAAGGTGTCGAAGCGATCCACGATCTCGCGTCCGCGCAAGCGGGCGGCCGCGATTTCGATCAACTCGCTATCGCGGTGCGACAATCCCGTGGTCTCCGTATCGAGCACGATGACGTCGTCCTCTATCAGGCCGAACGAGCGAGTTTCAGCGCGCTGGGCGAGTGTCGCATAACGCTCCACAATCGCCGCCGGCGTGCCGGGCAATACCGCGGCAGCCATCTCGAGCGGCGTAGCCGCCGCGGCGACGCTCATCGAGCAGCTCGCTCGAGGGCCAGCTCAACCAGCTCGGCGCACAGGTCGCTAAAGGCGATGCCGGCGTGACGAGCCTCGTCCGGAACGAGGGACTCGGATGTCATGCCGGGAATGTTGTTCGTCTCGAGAATGATCGGGCCATCCTCTGTCACGATGACGTCGGTGCGAGAGATGCCGAACAGGCCGAGCGCCTCGTGCGCACGGCAGGCAATGTCCTGGACCTGGGCGTACACATCTTCGGGCAACTGAGCCGGAATACGATGGATGTCGTTGGGGTCGGCGTACTTAACCTCGAGGTCGTAAAACTCCGACTGCTGCGGCATCATGATTTCCACCACGGGAAGCGCGCGCAGGGTCTCACCATCGCCCAAAGCGGCAACGGAGCACTCAACACCAAAGACACGATGCTCAACCATGACCTTATCACCGTGCTCAAAAGCAAGGTCGATGGCGGCAGAGAGCTCCGAGGGGTCCTTCACCAGAGAGATGCCATAGCTTGAGCCGTTCACAACCGGCTTGACGAAGCTCTGGGGGCCCACGATCTCGACAATCTCGTCAATCGACGGCATATCAGCGCGAGTGAAGGTGACACTCGGTGCAACGGGCAGACCTGCACGACGATACAGCAGCTTGGAAAGGTCTTTGTCCATTGCGATACCGCTCGCCAGGGAGTTTGACCCGGTATAGGGGATGCCGAGGAACTCCAGGATGTGCTGGGTCATGCCGTCCTCCCCGCCAAAGCCGTGCAAGGCGATAAAAGCAACGTCGTAATTGCCGTTTTCCAAACGAGAGAGGAAGCCCCGCTCGCCGGGGTCGACCATTTCAACCGTGCCGTAGCCAGCCTCGGTGAGGGCAGCAGCGGCGTTCTTGCCCGACGCAAGCGAAATCTCCCGCTCATCCGAGATGCCGCCTGCCAGAACCGCCACCTTCATCTCATGACGCTCTTTGCCAGCCATGTCGCCGCCTTTCACCATTTTCCCCACGCGACCTGCAACGCGAGGTGTCTATTTCACGCAATAACCGTGCGCTTCGCCATGAAGCGCACGACAATACCCTATTGTATAGGGTAACTATGCACCTGGGGGCCAATCACCCCATCACCCGAAAGGCGACAAATGGAACGCACCAATCGTTCTCGCGATATTCGTCAATTCGACCTCGATGACCTCAAGGAGCTCATGAAAGGGCTCGGGCAGCCCGCGTTTCGCGCCAAGCAGCTTTACGAGTGGGTTCACGAGAAGAACGTTTGTTCGTTTGACGAGATGACCAACCTGCCTGCCGGCCTGCGCCAGTCTCTCACCGAAACCTTTGCTTTCAAAGTCCCTACCGAGCTTGTGAAGCAGGTCTCCAAGGACGGTTCCCGCAAATACCTGCTCGAATTCTCCGACGGTGTCTCTGTTGAGACGGTTGGCATGCCCAATCGCAACAAGCTTGCCGTCTGCATCTCCTCGCAGGCCGGATGCGCCATGGGCTGTGCCTTCTGCGCCACGGGTCTTGCGGGTCTTTCCCGCTCGCTCACCGCGCAAGAGATGGTCGACCAGGTCCTCCACGTTTCTCGTGACTTCGGCGAGCGTGCTACAAGCGTCGTCTTCATGGGCCAGGGTGAGCCCTTTGCAAACTTCGACAACACCGTTGAGGCACTTCGCATGCTGAACGACCCCGAGGGACTCGCGATCGGCGCACGTCACCTCACGGTCTCTACCTGCGGCGTCATCCCTGGCATCCGCCGTTTTGCCGAGCTGCCGGAGCAATTCACGCTTGCCATTTCGCTTCACTCTGCGATTCAGACCACGCGCAATCAACTTATGCCCGGCGTTAAAAAGTTCACCCTTCTGCGCCTGCATGAGGCCATCCAGGAGTACGTCGAGAAGACCGGACGCCGCCCGACATACGAATTCGCCATGATCGACGGCATCAACGACACCAACCCTGAGATGCAGGCCCTTGTCGACTTCTGCGCCGGCACGCTTTGCCATGTGAATCTCATCCAGCTGAACGACATTCCCGACAGCCCGTTCCGCCCGTCGCCGATCGAGAAGGTCGAGGCGCTGCAGCGTCGTCTGACCATGCACGGCGTCGAGACCACCATCCGCAACTCCCGTGGCGGCGACATCGATGCGGCATGCGGCCAGCTCAAGCAGCGCCGCTTCCGTGCTCGATAGGGAAGAGCAGCATCAATCGGACCGTTTCATGTGAAACCGTGTGACTCGCCTTCCACTCTCTCTGGTCATTCAGATACGAAAAAGACCACCCATATTTTGGGTGGTCTTTTTTCATGACGATAACCGCATGTGAAGTCTGATCATTTCCCTGGGTTCAAACAAGGGCATGGAATCTTATTTAGGTACCTTAGTATCCTAGATCCTCCCACTGTCGCTCGACCCAAGCCTGAATGATCTTCGGATTATGAGTGGCCTGAGCCGCTCGCATTGCAACCTCTTCACTCATCGTCTGCATCGCATCACGCGAAATCGGATTGAGTTGCTCAAGCTTTCCCTTAATAACTGATCCCAACTCAGTTTTATTAACGAGATACAATCCGATTCCCAAACCGGCAACCATCGAGGTCGCAAAAATCAATGCCTGATGAGAGCGTTTCACAACAATCGCCTAGCCTTACTCGGATTCAACCATAGAGGCGAGAATGCGTTGCAGATCGTCCTCGTCTTTAAACTCGATTTCAATTTTGTTCTTGCCACGAGTTGAACGAACCTTCACGTTCGTGTTAAACACCTGGCGCAGAACGCGCGCAGCCTTCTTGTACGACTGCGGAGTTACAGGACGAGGAGTGCGGGGCGTATCTCCGACAGAAAACAGTGGAGCAAGGTTCTCAGTCGCTCGAACCGACAAACCCTCCGTTACGACCTTTTCTGCCAACTTGATTCGAGCATCTTCAAATGGGACAGCAAGAATCGCACGGGCATGGCCAGCGGTCAACTTTCCCTCATACATCATCTGCTGAACAGGCTCCGGCAGATCGAGGAGCCTCAGAGAATTCGTGATGGCAGATCGAGACTTGGACACTGCCTTCGACAAAGCCTCCTGCGTCATCCCATTTGCCTTGATAAGCTGACGATAACCTTTAGCTTCTTCGATTGGATTCAGATCGGAACGCTGAAGATTCTCGATGAGTGCAATCTCGAGCATCTTCTGATCATCGACGTCTTTGACAATAACCGGAACCTTATCAAGTCCAGCAATCTTGGACGCCTGATACCGTCGCTCACCGGCGATGATCTCGTACTTGTTTCCATTTTTGCGAACAAGCAGGGGCTGAAGAACACCATTTTCACGAATGGACTCGCTCAGCTCTTCCAGCTCCGACTCATTGAAGTGCGTACGTGGCTGATTCGGGTTCGGGAAAATATCCTCAATCGACATCTGGGTCTCAGTGGCGGTATAACCAGTCTCAGACTGGGCTTCACCCATTAAGGAACCAAGACCACGGCCAAGAGCCGGCTTCTTCTTCGGGCTAGGCACGACGAATCACTTCCTTTGCCAGATCCATATATGCACGAGCCCCCTTGTTTGAAGGCGCATACTCAATCACGGGCATTCCATACGAGGGGGCCTCAGAGACCTTTACGGAACGAGGAATGCAAGTCTTAAACGCTATGTCACCAAAGTAGTTCTGAACTTCTTCAACAACCTGGTTTGAGAGCGACGTTCGCGAATCATACATCGTCATCAAGACGCCATACGTATCCAGATCCTTATTAATGCGCCCCTTAACCATACGCATGGACTCGAGAAGCTTCGTAACGCCTTCAAGCGCATAGTACTCACATTGAATGGGAATCAAAACGCTATCCGCTGCAGCGAGAGCGTTGATGGTAAGAAGGCCGAGCGACGGCGGGCAGTCAATAAAGATGAAGTCAAACTCATCTTTAACTGGTTCGAGGAGGTCTTTCAGTCGAGTCTCACGCGCCATTGCGGACACAAGCTCGATCTCAGCACCTGCAAGTTGGATGGTTGCTGGAATAATAAAGACACGCTCACTCACGGTATCGTGAATCAAGTTCTCAGCAGGAACATCATGAAGCAATGCGTCATAGATGCACTGAGACAGTCCCTCCTTATCAACGCCAATGCCGCTCGTGCTGTTTCCCTGCGGGTCAAAGTCAACAATAAGGACCTTGCGGCCTTGCTTGCCAAGTGCAGCAGCCAGATTGACAGTCGTGGTCGACTTACCCACGCCGCCCTTCTGATTGATAATTGCAATGGTATGAAGAGGTTTCGCGCTTTTCGAGCGCTTTACGTCGCGAAATCCCACATTACCTCCTGTTTTCTTCTGTTTGTTCTGCATTTCAGGTCTCTAGTAGGTGAAGTTTCACGTGAAACCTAAGCTTGTATTCCATTATGTTTCACGTGAAACCAGTATTCAAGCTCTACTTTGCACGACAAAACAAATCTGGCCTAAATCAACGTGCCCTCACTACGATAGTCAATTTAACATGTTGTGCAGACTGCAGAATTTGATTGACGTCTTTAACGTCCTAACATCGACTGTCACAGACACCAAACAGATATTTGTTCAATTCAGGCCAATCATCTCAGTTATGAGATTCCTTCAATCATGGAGAACGATCAACCGATTCGTAACACTAATTACCACTGTTGCAACCGATCAGGGAGCGGTCGACACTCCATATCGCAACGGAATACATGCAGCCAGATTGAAATCACAATTCTTGATACCTTGCCGGTCAATTAGCATTAATCGCTAGCAAAGAGCTACTCCGCGTACGACACACAACCGCACTTGCATACAACTAAACGCCATAAGTCGAAACAGGCATCCAATCGAGAATACAAACGATGCATATCCACCGGCATATAATTTAACAACTGCTCGTATGTTTGAAACTAGTACCTTCAACATAAATTAAGGCCCGGACGTTTCACGTGAAACGTCCGGGCCTTAGAGCAACGTCAATAGAATAAATAACAAACTAAGAGGCCAATGGCTGCTTCTTGGCGAGACCAACCGCACGAGGCAACTTTATCCGAGGTTCAGAGACCTTCTGATAGAGGAATACAGAGCGATGGCCAAGTCCACGAGGCAAATCGAATTCATCACAGCCAATAAGCTCCAAACCACAAATGGCTGCAGTCTTCTCAGCAAGCTTCAATTCAGAGGACTCAGGATTAGCCTTCGCAACAACAAGATACCCGTCATCCTCGAGGAACGGCGTACCGTACTCGATGATCATAGACATTTGACCAACGGCACGAGCAAACACGGTGTCAAACCGGCCGCTCATCTTCATTGCATACGATTCACAGCGATCATGAAAGCCCTCAACATCTTCTATGCCCAAAGCGGCAATAAAGGCATTCACAGCATCGATCTTCTTGCCAACAGAATCAAGGAGGACACCAGAACATCCAGTATAAAGAGCAAAAGGGATGCCAGGAAATCCAGCGCCAGTGCCCATATCAAGGAAATGCTCAGGCTCAATAGGAAGGTCGCGATACAAAGCAAGAGAGTCGACAATATGCAAAACCAGAGCATCATGAATATCTTTGATGCGAGTGAGGTTCATGACCTGGTTAACCTGGTTCACATAAAGGAGGTGCTGAACACAACGCTCAGCAGTCTCAGCATCAAATTCGATATCGAGCTCAGAGGCAAGGTCGACAACCTCAGTGACAAGAGCGGCGATCTCATCGACGGACTCGTCAAAGGGATGCAGCGTAATGGTTCGGGACGTTTCATTAGCCATATGTATCAATCCAATCAATGACTGAAAACCACGGAACGTGAAGTTGAGTCAAAAAAGGGGCGCACAAGCGCCCCTTACTGTCAGGTATATTTGAGCACCTTAGCGAACGGTAATCACAACGCGACGTTCAGGGTCGGTACCCTCAGAATGCGTGTCAATGCGATCATCGTCACGCAGAGCGATGTGAACCAGACGACGCTCATATGCAGACATAGGAGGAAGGTTCACGGTACGACCCTGCGCAACGGCGCGAGAAGCTGCAGAGTGCGCCATGCTGACAACCTTGTCATGACGGCGGCTCTTATAACCCTCGACATCAATGGAAACCGGATAACGGAAACCAAGCTTACGGCTCACCAGGAGGGAGACAATCGTCTGAAGGGACTCGAGCGTACGGCCATGGCGACCGATAAGAACAGCCAGGTCGGGAGCGGTGATATCCAGAATCAACTCACCCTCGTCGCCCTCATACTCATCGATGGGAGAGTTGGCGGCATCAAAGAAGCCGAGCAGGTCGCGCACAATGGAGATGGCAACGTCGGCAATGGTGTCGAGCTCCTCGTCAGTCAGCTCTTCGCCAGCCTTGTAGCGACGAGCGATCTCGGGATACTCCCCGGCGATCTCCTCAACGGACTCCTCAGCCGGAATCTCTTCAATAAGCTCTTCAGTCATGTCCAACTCCATCGTTAGGTACCTAATTGGTATATATACCAGGTGTGTGACTAGCGCTTCTTATGCGGGCGCTTCTTGTGCTCGCGACGGACAACGTCGACCTCGATCGGGGCATTGACCATGCGGGCCTCTTCCTCAGCCTTGGCCTTGTCGATGACCTTCTGGGTCACAAAGATCTGCTGAATGACCTGCCAGGCGGAAGAAACGTCGTAGTACAGCAGAACGCCGGCGGGCATACCCCAGCCCATGACGAGCATCATGACAGTCATGACAACCATCATCATCTTGGTGCTCTGCACCTGAGCGCCCGTCTGGTTGCGGGTCATATACATCTGGGGAATGAAGGTCAGCACGCCGAACAGAATCAGCGCGATCAAGTACGGCAGCGCAGCGCCAAAGCCGTCGGCAAAGGCCTGGGCAGGCGAAGTGACGAGGTTCGGCAGGATGTTGAAGAAGGAGAAGCCCTGCTCAGCCGCATCCGGGAAGTAGTGACCAAGGTCGCGCAGAAGGTTGAACAGCGCGATCAGGATGGGCATCTGGATGAACATCGGCAGGCAGCCACCAAAGGGGTTGAACTTGTTCTCAGAGTAGAACTTCTGCAGCTCCTCGGCCTGACGCTGCGGATCGGCGGCGTAACGCTCCTGAATCTCGAGAAGCTTGGGCTGCAGGACCTGCATGCGGGCGGTCGACTTGATGGACTTGAGCATCATCGGGGTCAGCAGCAGGCGAATGATCACCACCAGGATGATGATCGACAGGCCCCAGTCGCCTGCAAAGCGCTGAATGAGCTCGAGCGCCTGGAAGAGAATCTGAACAATCCAGTCCCACATACGAATAATCCTTACCGTAGAATTTGATAGTTATGGCACGGGATCATAGCCGCCAGCATGAGTGGGAACGCAACGCAAAATGCGCCGCAGCCCGAGCCAGCAGCCTTTGACCACGCCATATGCCTGTATTGCCTCAACAGCATACTGTGAACAGGTGGGTATGTATATACACGCATCGGGCAAAAGGGGCGAGATGCACCGCTGGTACCAGCGGATGGCAGCGATGGCGGCGCGCTTAAACACGCCCTTCACAACCATCCTTAAGCCCGGACGTGCTCACATGCGCGCGGCGGAGCAGCGACTGCAATGCAGCCTGCATATCCTCGGGAGACGCCGTGCGCGTGCGCGGGGTGGCGAACAAGATGATCTCGCGACCCTCGACCGGTAAGCAGCAGGCGCGCGCCGCCTCACGCAGCACGCGCTTGCTCCGATTGCGCACAACGGCATTTCCCAGCCGTTTGGCAGCAGCGAAGGCGACCCTAGCCGGATCGCCTTCGCTGACACAATCACATATAACCATGCGAATCAGAGGATGATTTAAGCGCTTCCCCTGAGTGAACACCCGCTCGAAGTCCTGATGGGACTTGATGGTCTGCATGAGAGCTTAGTTGTCGCTCACCGTGAGACGCTTGCGGCCCTTGGCACGACGACGTGCGAGCACAGCGCGGCCGGCCTTGGTGGCCATACGGGCGCGGAAACCGTGGGTCTTGGCGCGCTTGCGCTTGTTCGGCTGGTAGGTACGCTTCATGGTAAACATCCTCCTGGTGCGTTTTGACTACTCGACTACTCGAAAAAATACGCGTGAGCTAGGAGATTGTAGGGAATACGGTGCGCGAATGTCAATCTCAGAACCATGAAATGCGCATAGTTTACTGAGGAGCCTGGCGTGCTTTTCACAGCGCCTCTCACCATTCGCCCATTCTTTCAGACTTTTTCATCGACTTTTCCACAGGTTGTTCTATGTCTGTTGATAACTTTTCCGAGATTTCCAACACTTTTCAACACAGACGGAAAACTTGTTGAAAGTTTTGAATACGCGGGCTGTGAGCTGGTATCCTAGGCTCACGACAATCGTGGAAAGAATGCAGCATGTCAGAAGATTTCTATCCCTTTGTGGATTCCGGGGACCCCGCCCCCGACAACACGCACCTCGTTGGGGGATCCGCGGCCGCGACTGCGGCCGATGCGGTGGAAAACACGCCCAACCAGGTCTCTTACACCATCCGCATATCCGTGTACGACGACATGTTGTCCACCCCGCGCGTAATCGTGGTCGAGCAAAGCGACGTGAGAACCTACCTCGAAGACGTTACCAACACGGTTTACCGCACCATGAAAGAGCAGGGTGGAAAACTTTCACTCATGATCATTCGAGAGCTCGTGGAGAACTTCATCCACGCACAGTTCTCAGAACCCGTCATCTCCATCCTGGATAACGGCAACACCATCCGCTTTGCCGATCAGGGACCGGGCATCGGAGATAAAGAGCGCGCATTCGAGTTCGGCGTCACAAGCGCCGACCGAGAGAAGAAGCGCTATATCCGAGGCACGGGCGCGGGCCTGCCCATGGTCCAGCAGTATGTTGAAAACGCCGGCGGCGCGATAGCCGTGGAGGACAACCTGGGCGCCGGGACAGTCGTGACCGTAAGCGTCGACCCCAAACGCGCAGCCGAACTCGAGCACGCTGTTTCACGTGGAGCGGCCGTACGCAGCGGCTGCGCGCACGAGGCGGAACCCATGCAAAGCCCAACGGATCCCTGGGGCGCGGGGGCGTATCAGGCTGAAACCTACCCGGCTCAAACCGGATATCCGCAACAACCCTACGGAGCCGGAGCGTACCCAGGGCAGATGCCTTACGGCATGATGGCCGGCCAGATGCAGGGCGCAGGCCAGGCCCAACCCGGCGGTTTTCCCGGAACTCAGGTTCCGGCAGGAGTGGTGCCCGGCGCGCAATTCCCGGGCGCGATGATGCAAAATCCGCAGGCCTCCGCATCCGAGAACCAACCCGTCGAGACCCAGGCCCCGTATCCCCCACAAACCCAGGCAGCACCTGGTTATCCCGGAGCTATGCCAGGTTACGGACAGATGCCCGGGGTGCCAGGCGCATTCCCGCAGCAACCCGCCTACTACCCCGGATACCAGCAGGGATATCCCATGCAAGGTTTTCAGCAACACCAGGGTTACCCCCAGCCCGGGTTCCCGCAGGCAGGCGCGGCAAGCCAGGGATACACGCAGATTGCAGCCGCACCCACGCAGCAGGGTCCATACGTAAGCGAGCGCGGCGCGGCGGCACTGCTGTTCATCTACCAGAACGGCAAGGGCGGACCAACCGACCTCACGCGCGCGCTCGGGCGCTCGGACGCCACATGGTCACGCGAGCTCGATGCGTTGGCGAGCACGGGCCTCGTGCATAAGCCCCGTCAGAAGTATGTGCTCACCGACATGGGTAAGGCCTGGGTCGAGCAGAGCACGGGGGTGCAGTAGCACCCAACGCACACCGCAGGATTAAACCGCGAGCAACCGCGACACGAGAAGGAATCGTGAGACATGGATAACGAAGCGCGCATCCTCTTGGACGACGTCATAGCGTTTTGCCGCCGCGATGGCCGCGAGACGCGCCTTATCAACATGCTCGAGCAGTGCGGGGCAACGGGATTTGACGACGAATCCCTGACCATCCAGGTCCCCAGCCGATTTGCCTATAACTACCTCGTCAAACAGCGCGAGCTCATCGAGCGCTATCTCGAGGAGATCTCGTTCATGCCCATGGTCCTCAACGTAGTGGTAGCCGAGGGCGGAGCGCCGAGTGAGACGCAGGCGCCCGCGGCGGCGGCCACACCGACGGTGCCGGTGACGGCGGCAGCAGCGCCGACGGCGCCGGCAGGCGATGGCCTGCCGCAGAGAGCCGCCGAAGTGCCGACGAGCTTTGCCGAGACCCCCGCAAGCCCGGTCGCGGCGGCGGAACCCGTCACAGCCAGCGAGCCCACGGTCGCCGCCCCCACCAAGTCCGAGCCCATCTCCAAGTCCGGCGTCACGGTGCGCAACACCGTCTCGCCCGAAGCGTTCCGCAAGATGATGGACGAGATGCGCAGCCAGGACCCCACCGGCAAGCGCCAAAACGTCACCGCGCCGCAACAGGCTGCGGCGACCCACGCCCCCGCAGCAGCAACGCCCGCCGCGGCCCCAGAACCCGACGGCGCGGCCTTGGACATCAACGCCAAGTACACGTTCGCGAGCTTTGTCGCGGGCGACGAGAACCGCCACGCCTTCAACAGCGCCATGCGTTTCGCCGCCTACGCGGAGGAGCCGCAGCAGTGCCCGAGCCTGTTCATCTACGGCAACTCGGGGCTGGGCAAGACGCACCTGCTCTTTGCCATCCGCAACTACCTGGCCAAGGAAAAGCCCTACATCCGCGTGAAATACGCGAATTCCCAGGCCTACCTCGACGATTATATGAACGAGCTTGGCGCCCAGCGCGGCCCCGGCAACCTCATCATGCGCGAATACCGCGATGCGGACATCCTCATCATCGACGACGTCCAAAACATCGTGGGCAAGCAGGCATCCGTCGAGTTCTTCTTCCAGCTCGTGGACAGCTTCATCCGCGAAGGCAAGAAAATCGCCCTGGCATCCGACCGCGCGCCCAAGGACCTTGCCATGGACGAGCGCCTCACCAGCCGCTTCAGCAGCGGCATGCTCTGCCTGGTGTCCGAGCCGGGCTTTGAGATGAAGTACGTCATCCTCAAGCGCTACTACGAGAGCATCATCCAGCAGGACGAGGACCTCACCTCCATGAACGTGGACACATCGCTGCTCCAGGCCCTGCCCTCCTCCGAGGGCAAGCTCACCGACGAGCACCTGCGCCACATGGCCGAGATCTCGGGCAACAACATCCGCTCGCTGGAGAGCTTCTGCGAGCGCTGCGCCAACCTCTCCTCGGAGCGCGAGGCCGCAGGTGCCGAGCTCACCGCCGAGGACATCGACCGTGTGGCCAAGATCTACTTCAACACCGCGCACAAGATCATTCACGTCGACACGGTTCAGCGCGTGGTGGAGGAGTTCTACCACGTGAGCCATGAGGAACTCGTGGGCAAGCGCCGCACGGCCAACATCGCCTTTGCGCGCCACGTGGCGGTCTACCTCGCCAACAACCTCTGCGAGATGACCACCCCGGCCATCGGCGCCGAATTCGGTGGGCGAGACCACTCCACGGTCCTCAACTCCCTCAAGGTGGTTGAGAACAAGATGCGCGAGGACCGCCGCATCGTAGAGGACATCCAGAACCTCAAGAACACCATCCTTTTGAAGTCGTGAGAACACGTCGTGAAAACATGGGTGAAGCCTGTGGAAAACCTGGGTGGAAAACTCGTAAACCGGTGGAGGGAAAATAGGTGGATATCTCGCGGGGGAAAACAAGCGCGTTGTCTACAATGGATTGTTGAAAGAAAAACGGCCCAACACCTGGGCAAACGAGAGTAGTCCACACCATCCACTGCGTTATTACTGTTATTACCTATATATATTTAAGAGAGGAATAATAAAGAGATGAAGTTCACGGTCAGCCAGTCGGCCCTTTCCGATGCCATCGCCGTAGTGATGAAGGGCATCGCTCCCTCATCTACGCTCCCCATCCTCTCCGGCGTGCTCGTGCGCGCCGCCGACGGGGTCCTTGAGTTCCAAACGTCTAACTACACCATCTCGATCCGCCACCGCATTGCGGCTCGCGTGGACGAGGAGGGGCAGGTCGTCATTCCCTGCAAGATGCTCTCCAACATCGTCAAGACCCTGCCGGATGCCCCGGTGTCCTTTGAGCTGGCCGAGCGCCAGGTGACCATTGCCTGTGAGCGCTCCACCTTCCGCCTGAACACGCTGGACGCCGACGACTTCCCCGAGTTCCCCACGTTTGCGCTCGAGCGCTCCGTCGAGCTGCCCGCCAACATCCTGACCGAGATGGTCGGCCGCGTCTGGCGCGTCACTTCGACGGACAAGAACCGCCCGGTCCTCAACGGCGTGTACATGACCGTCGAGAACAACACGATCCGCCTCGTTGCCACCGACTCCTATCGTCTGGCCGTGTGCGACACGCAGGTCGAGACCTCCTCGCTGGAGGGCAGCTTCGAGTTGAACGTGCCCGCCGACGCCTTCAACGACGCCCTCGCCATCACTGGCGGCCAGGGCTCCATCTTGATTGGCTCCACGGATACGCAAGTCGTGTTCGTGGCCGGCAACACCACCTATGTCGCCCGCCGCATCGAGGGCGTGTACCCCAACTACAAGGCGCTCCTGCCCGCGTCCTGTGCCACCACGGTCAAGATCGACGTGACGGCCCTGACCTCCGCGCTCAAGCGCGTCTCCACGGTCGCTCAGGCCAACTCTGCCGTTAAGTTCGACATCTCCGTCGAGACCGGTCAGATGATGCTCTCCGCCATCTCCAACGACCAGGATGCAGCAACGGCCACGGTCGAGGTCGAGGCCGAGGGCGCCAGCGGCGTCATCGCGTTCAATTACCACTACATCTTCGGCTGCCTGAACGTGCTCTCCCGCGAGAAGGAGATTACGCTCGAGCTGCAGAGCTACAACCAGGCGGGCGTGTTCAAGTCCTACGACAAGATCAACTACCTCTACCTGGTCATGCCGGTCCGCATCTAGTCCCCACCGCCCATGTCCATCGCCGCGACGGAGCTTTCCGTTCTCCATTACCGCAGCTTCGATGACCGCAGGATCGAGCTGGACCCGGGCATCACGGTGCTCGTGGGCCGCAACGCCGTGGGGAAGACCAACCTCGTCGAGGCGCTGCAGTTGCTCACGGCGGGAGCCTCGTTCAGGAAGCCCACGGCCTCCGAGCTGCTGCGCGATGGCGAGGGCTCGGGCCGTATCCGCCTGATGCTCGAGGGGGAGGGGCGCCTCATCGAGATGGGGCTCGACTTTTCCGAGGGCAAACGCTCGTTTACGCGCAACGGGAAGAAGACCCGTGCCGCGGGTATCCGCGGCGTGCTGCCGAGCGTGCTGTTCTGCCCCGATCACCTCGACATGGTCAAGCGGTCCGCATCACGCCGCCGCGAGGCGCTCGACTCCTTTGGCGTACAGCTGAACGAGAACTACGCCAAGCTGCTGGCCGCTTACGAGCGCACGGTCGAGCAACGCAACAACCTGCTTCGCGACGGCTACGCCCCCGGTTTGCTCGAGGTGTGGGACGAGTCGCTCGCCACAACCGGCGCCCAGCTGCTGCTGCATCGCACGGCCCTACTCGAGCGCATCCGCGAGCATTTCATCGAGGTCTACCGCGCCATTGCTCCGCACGAGGAGCCCGACGTCCGCTATGTGCCGAGCTTTGGGGAGCTGGCCGGCGGCCGCGAGGCGATCGCAGCTCAGTTCTTGGACGCGCTCGCTCAGCGCCGTGAGGACGAGCTCCGCCGCGGCTGCACGCTAGTGGGACCGCATCGCGACGAAGTGCTGTTCACCATCGACGGCCGCTCAGCCCGTGACTTTGGGAGTCAGGGACAGCAGCGCTCGATCGTGCTCGCGTGGAAGATCGCCGAAGTCCAGGTGACGCGCGATATCCTGGGGCGGTATCCGCTCCTGTTGCTCGACGACGTGATGAGCGAGCTCGACGCCGCCCGCCGCGACGCCATCGTGGGTTTCATTGCGGACGAGATTCAGACGGTGATCACCACCACGAACCTCGGCTATTTCGCCGACGACATGCTCGCCCGCGCCCGCGTGATCCGCATCGGCGATGTGTGATTGGGGACGTGGAGGAGAAGGGAAAACGACATGGGCAAAGTGACTAAGAAGGGCCGCCTCAAGGCCACGGCCGGCCTGGGCGAGTTCATCAACTCCGAGAAGATGCGCCTGTTCGACGGTGCCACCCCCGAGCGCCAGGCGCAGTTCCGCCGTGCCGAGCGCCGCCATGTCATCTTCCAGGCGTGGAACAAGGTGTGTGCCGGCACGCGCGAGGGCAAGCACGTCACGGGCCTACACTACGTCGCCGAGCGCGATGAGCTTATCGTTTACACGGACGGCGCCTCCTGGACCCAGGAGCTCACCATGATGCGCGAGATCATCCGCGCCCGCATGGACGCGTGCGGCGGCGCTGTGGGCAATATCGTGGTCAAGACCACCCGCCCCGGCTTCGCCAAGGGTCCTCGGGAGTAGCGGGACCGTCCCCGATTACACATCCGAGCCAAAGTCCCCGCAAACGGCCTCTCAGGGGCTTGTAGAGGTATTCGGGACCTCGTCCATCGCGCGTTTTACCTTCGTTCCATGCGATAAACTGTAAAGGTTAGCCATACTTCACACTAAAAAGGGAGAACCACGTGGCGAATGAGAACGAATACGGCGGAAGCGAGATCAAGGTCCTCGAGGGCCTTGAGGCCGTTCGCGTCCGCCCTGGTATGTATATCGGTTCCACGAGCTCGACCGGCTTGCACCACCTTGTGTGGGAGATCGTCGACAACTCCGTCGACGAGGCCATGGCCGGCTTCTGCTCGAGCATCGAGGTCACGGTCCATCCCGACAACTCGATTACCGTCGTGGACAACGGCCGCGGCATCCCGGTCGATATGCACCCGGTCAAGAAGATCCCCACGCTCGAGGTCGTCATGACGATCCTCCACGCCGGCGGCAAGTTCGACAACTCGGCCTACAAGGTCTCCGGCGGCTTGCACGGCGTGGGCGTCTCCGTCGTCAACGCGCTCTCCAAGAAGATGAACGTCCGGGTCCGCCGCGATGGCAAGGTCTATGAGATGGAGTTCTCCCGCGGCAAGACCACTCAGAAGATGCGCGAGATCGGCACCTCCAGTACGACCGGCACCACCGTCACCTTCTGGCCGGACGACGAGATCTTCGAGACCACCGTCTACGACTTCGACATCCTGCACGACCGTCTGCAGCAGACGGCGTTCCTCAACAAGAACCTCAAGATCGTCCTGCGCGACGAGCGTTCGGTGGAGCCTCAGGTCGAGGAGTTCTGCTACGCCGGAGGCATCATCGACTTCGTCAAGTTCCTGAACGAGGGCAAGACTGTGCCCGATGGCCTCAAGGATCCCATCTACCTGGCCGGCGCGTCCGAGGAGGGCGCCCCGATAGAGAAGACCGGCGAGGTCGAGGTGGCCATCCAATGGAACACCTCCTACTCCGAGAGCGTGGTCTCCTTTGCCAACGACATCCGCACCATCGAGGGCGGCATGCACATGGAGGGCTTCCGCGGCGCCCTCACCAGCGTGATCAACGAGTACGCCCGCAAGAACGGCATCATCAAGGAGAAAGAGGGCAACCTCACGGGTGACGATATCCGCGAGGGCCTCACCGCTGTCGTCTCCGTCAAGCTCGCCGACCCGCAGTTCGAGGGACAGACCAAGGCCAAGCTCGGCAGCTCCTTCATGCGCACGCTCACCCGCAAGATCGTCTCCGAGGGCCTGGCCGACTATCTCGAGGAGCACCCCAAGCAGGCACGCGAGATCATCAAGAAAGCCCAGCAGGCGAGCAAGGCCCGCAACGCTGCCCGCAAGGCGCGTGAGGCGACCCGCCGCAAGTCGCTGCTGGAGACCGCGAGCCTGCCCGGCAAACTCGCCGACTGCTCGGAGCGCAATGCCGAGTTGACCGAGCTCTTCATCGTAGAGGGCGACTCGGCAGGCGGTTCGGCCAAGGACGGCCGTCGCCGAGACATCCAAGCGATCCTGCCCCTGCGCGGCAAGATCCTGAACGTCGAGCGCGTGGGCGATCACCGCGCCTTCTCCTCCGAGACCATCCAGTCGCTCATCACCGCCATCGGCTGCGGCGTGACGACCGGCAACGGCGACGGTGGCGATTTCGACATCACCAGGGCCCGTTACCACAAGATCATCATCATGACGGACGCCGACGTCGACGGCGCCCACATCCGCATCCTGCTGCTGACCTTCTTCTACAAGTACATGCGCCCGCTCATCGACGCCGGCTACGTGTACGTGGCCTGCCCGCCGATCTTTGGTATCAAGGTCCGCAACAAGATCCACTACGTCTACCCCAACGGCCGCCAGGCGGAAGACGAGATCCTGCGCGACTCCATCGCCGCGCTTGGCCTCAACCCCGACGAGTCTGAGGACGAGCAGTCCAACGGCAAGGTCACCAAGAAGCGTAAGGGCTACACCGTCCAGCGCTACAAGGGCTTGGGCGAGATGGACCCCAAGCAGCTGGCCAGCACCACCATGGATCCCAAGACCCGCATCCTGCAGCGCGTGACCATCGAGGACGCCATCGTGGCCGATCGCGCCGTCCGCGAGCTTATGGGTTCTGAGGTCGGGTACCGCCGCGAGTACATCGAGAAGCACGCGCACGACGCCCGCTTCCTGGACGCCTAGCCGTCCCCAATTACACATCTGTGACCACGACCGATAAGGAGAACCCGTGGCTGACGATATGAACAACGACGAGCTCGAGCAGGGAGCCGCGTCCGAGGGTATGCCCGAGGACCTCAAGCGCTTGCTCGCTCGCGCCAACGAGGACGACGCCTCCGCGTACGACCCGGACGCCGAGTCAGACGAGGACGAGGATGACGACGAGGAGCTTGAGGAGAGCTTTGGCGCCAACGACCGCGGCGAGGACGCCGGCACGGATGTGAACGGCGGCTCGCTGCAGATCAGCGAGTTCGGCCGTGAGATGAAGCAATCCTTCATCGAGTACTCGATGTCGGTCATCACCGCCCGCGCCCTGCCGGATGTGCGCGACGGCCTTAAGCCGGTTCACCGCCGCATTCTGTACGCAATGAACGAGAGCGGCATCTTCCCCAACCGCCCGCACAAGAAGTCCGCCTGGACGGTCGGCGAAGTCATCGGCAAGTACCACCCGCACGGCGACGTCGCGGTCTATGACACCATGGTCCGCCTCGCCCAGTGGTTCTCCATGCGCACCCCGCTCATCGATGGCCACGGCAACTTTGGCAACATCGACGGCGACGGCGCCGCCGCCATGCGTTACACCGAGTCCCGCCTGGCCAAGCCGGCCATGGAGCTCTTGCGCGACCTACAAAAGGACACCGTCGACTGGCAGCCCAACTACGACGAGTCCCTTGCCGAACCCACGGCGCTGCCCGCCCGCTTCCCCAACCTGCTGGTGAACGGCTCCCAGGGCATCGCGGTCGGCATGGCCACCAACATCGCCCCGCACAACATGGGCGAGGCCGTCGAGGCCACCTGCTATCTCATCGACCACCCCGATGCGACGGTCGACGAGCTCATGCAGATCATGCCCGGCCCCGACTTCCCCACGGGCGCCCTCATCATGGGCACCGACGGCATCCGCCAGTCCTATGAGACCGGCCGCGGCTCCATCACCGTGCGTGCTAAGGCGCATGTCGAGTCCACCAAGACGGGCCGCAACCGCCTGGTGTTCACCGAGATCCCGTACATGGTGAACAAGGGCACCCTGCAGGAGAAGATCGCGAGCCTCGTGAACGAGAAGCGCATCGAGGGCATCTCCGACATGCGCGACGAGTCCACCCAGAAGGGCCTGCGCCTCGTCATCGAGCTCAAGAAGGGCGTCATCCCGCAGGTCGTGCTCAACAACCTGTATAAGTACACCTCGCTGCAGACCACCTTCGGCGCGAACAACCTCGCGCTGGTCAACGGCATTCCCAAGCGCCTGTCGCTGCGCGAGATGCTGCAGCACTACATCGATCACCAGGTCGACGTGGTGACCCGCCGCACCCGCTTCGACCTCAAGAAGGCCCAGGCTCGTGCGCACATCCTTGAGGGCTATCTCAAGGCCCTTGACCATATCGACGAGGTCATCTCCATCATCCGCTCCTCGCAGACGGACGCCGAGGCCAGCAGCCGCCTCATCGCGCGCTTTGGCTTTTCCCCCGAGCAGACCACGGCCATCCTCGAGATGAAGCTCCGCCGCCTCACCGGCCTGGAGCGCGACAAGATCGAGGAGGAGCTCGAGGGCCTGCGCCGCGCGATCGCCTACTACGAGGACCTGCTCGCGCACGAGGAAAAGATCCTCGGCGTGATCAAGGAGGAGATGCGCGAGATCGCCCGCAAGTTCGGCGACAAGCGCCGCACCCAGATCACCGGCGCCGAGAAGGACCTCAACGTCGAGGACCTCATTGCCGACGAGGACATGGTCGTCACCATCACCCACACCGGCTACGTCAAGCGCATCCCGGTCGAGTCGTATCGCGCCCAGAAGCGCGGCGGCAAGGGCGTCTCCGGCGTCAACCTCAAGGAAGACGACGTCATCGACGAGATGTTCATCGCCAGCACCCATGAGTACGTGCTGTTCTTCTCCACCAAGGGCAAGGTCTACCGCCTCAAGGTGCATGAGCTGCCCGAGGGCACGCGCCAGGCCCGCGGTACCGCGATTGTGAACCTGCTGCCGTTCGAGGACGGCGAGAAGATCGCGTCCGTGATTTCCTGCCGTGAGTTCCCCGAGGACGAGTACCTCATGTTCGCCACCGCGCACGGCATGGTGAAGAAGACGGCCATGGCCGCCTACGACCGTTCCCGCCGCGATGGCATCATCGCCATCAACATCAAGGACGGCGACCGCCTACTCGGCGTGCGCCGCGTGAGGCCGGGCGACAAGATCATCATGGCAACCACCGCTGGTAAGGCCATCATGTTTAGCGAGGACCAGGTGCGCGCCACCGGTCGCGATACGAGCGGCGTCCGCGGTATCGGTATGAAGGCCGACGCCGAGGTCCTGGGTATGGAGATCACCAACGGTAGCGGCGAGCTCTTTGTGATTACCGAGCGCGGTTACGGCAAGCGTACCCCGGTTGCCGACTACCCCGAGCAGAACCGCGGCGGTCAGGGCGTGTACACGATCCAGATGACCGATCGCAAGGGCGCGCTGGCCGCCATGAAGGTTGTGGGCCCTCAGCACGAGCTGCTCATCATCACCGAGGGCGCAACCGTCCTCCGCGTGAAGACCGCCGAGATCTCCCAGACCGGCCGCGCTACCCAGGGCGTGAAGATGATGAGCGTGGATGAGGGAGACCGCGTCACCGCCGTGGCTCGCATGACCGCGGCCAAGAAGAAGGATGGGGATTCTGCCGAGGGCGAGGAGTCCGTTGAGGCCGAGGGCGGGGAGCCGGACGACCTGCCGGACGGCGCCGTTGCGGAGGTCCCTGGTGATGAGGGCCGCGCGGACATCGGTTCTGGCGACGAGGCCCTGGAGGGCCTGCTCGAGGAGTAGGGTTTTTCGCGGGAGCACATTCGCTGATGAGGCGGCTTCGACCAAATGGTCGGGGCCGCCTTTTCGCCTTCGGCGGGTGCGCCGTGGGCCTTCCGGCCCTCATGCGGGTATAAGGCTGGGACCAGGCTGCATATCGCGGCCAGCAGTTTTGGGAGATGGCGCGATGACGCAGGACGAGCAACGGGATAACTTGGCTGACCGGCAGTCCGCGGGCGCCTTGCGCGTGAGCAGTCTCCCGCTTGAGGATCGGGCACAGTTGCTCGCCGGCGAGTCGCATTGGAAAACCCACACCTCCCCAAACGCGGGCATCCCGAGCCTGTTTCTCTCCGACGGACCTCACGGACTGCGCAAGCAAGAGGGTGCCCAGGATTGCATGGGCATTGCGGAAAGCCGCCCGGCGACGTGTTTCCCTACTGCTTCCGCGCTTGCCTGCTCGTTCGATCTGGAGTTGGTCGAGCGTGTTGGCGCCGCGATTGGCGAGGAGGCCCGCCGACAGGGCGTTGACGTGGTCCTTGGCCCGGGTGTGAATATCAAGCGCCATCCACTGTGCGGTCGCAACTTTGAGTATTTCAGCGAGGATTCGGTTGTTTCGGGCAGGCTCGGCGCGGCAATGGTGCGAGGCATCCAGAGCCGCGGCGTGGGTGCGTGCCTCAAGCACTTTGCCGCCAACAGCCAGGAGCATGCACGCATGGTGTCCGACTCCGTAGTCGATGAGCGGACGCTGCGCGAGCTGTATCTCGCGCCGTTCGAGTATGTGGTGCGCCATGCCCGTCCGTGGAGTGTGATGACGGCGTACAACAAGTTGAACGGCGTCTACTGCTCCGAGCATGAATGGTTGCTGCGCGAGGTCCTGCGAGGTGAGTGGGGCTTTGACGGTGCAGTCGTCAGCGACTGGGGCGCCATGAGTTCAAGCGTGGCGTCGGTCCGCGCTGGACTCGATTTATGCATGCCCGGACTGCGGCGTGATCATGCGCGCGCTCTTGTCGAGGCGGTTCGCTCGGGGAATCTGGAGGAGGGATGCGTGAGCGAGGCCGCGTCGCATATCGAGCGGCTCGCCCGTAGGGCGAAGGCCTGCCAGGCCAAGGGCTCCGTCGGCGGTGCATCTGAGTCCTCTCTTTCGGACGAGGAATTCTACCGTGCGCATGCGGACTTGGCTCGCGAGGCGGCGGCCCAAAGCGCCGTCCTCCTCAAGAACGATGGAGTGCTGCCGCTGAACCCGGATGCAAGGGTCGCGGTGATCGGTGCGTTCGCCCGCATGCCGCGGTATCAGGGCTCGGGTTCGTCGCGCATTAACCCAAAGATCATCGACAACATCTGGTATCGCCTCGAGCAACGCGGCGTGGCTGCCGAGTATGCTGACGGTTACGACCCCACGACGGGCGATGCGGATGAAAGGCAGCTGCTCGAGGCGGAGGCTCTTGCCGCCCGTTCGGATGTGGCGTTGGTGGTTGCCGGACTTCCCGCGCGATACGAATCCGAGGGGTTCGACCGCAAGCTCATGATCATGCCGCGCGGCATGCGCGAGCTCATTGATCGCGTATGCACTGCAAACCCGCGCACGGTGGTGGTTCTGCAAGGTGGCGCACCCATGGAGATGCCGTGGCGCGATAGGCCTGCCGCGATTTTGCTCATGTACCTGTCCGGGTGCCAGGGAGGCGGCGCTGCCGTCGACGTGCTGGTGGGCGACGTGAACCCCAGCGGCAAGCTCGCGGAAACATGGCCCGTCGATTTGGCTCAGACTGCCCTTGGCGCGTCATATCCCGACATGGACAACGAGGTCCTCTATCGCGAGGGTCCGTTCGTGGGATATCGCCATTACGACGCGGTGGACGTTGAGCCGGCGTTCCCGTTCGGCCATGGCGAGTCGTATACCGAGTTCGCGTACGAGGGGCTCGAGGTGAAGGTATGTGAGGGCGTTGAGGTCTCGTTCACGTTGCGAAACACCGGTTCCCGTACCGGTGCGGAGGTTTCCCAGGTGTACATCGCGCCCACATCGGGGGTTGTCCCTCCGCCTTGCCCGGTGCAGTGGCTCGGCGGATTCGCCAAGATTGAGTTGGAGCCCGGCGATGAGCGCCAGGTGGTGCTGCGCCTGGATAAGAACGCATTCTGGAAATGGGACGCGAGTCTCCACCGCTGGTGCGTGTATCCGGGTGAGTATGAGATCCGCGTGGCATCATCGAGTCGCGACGTTCGCTTGGCGGCGTCCATTGTCGTCGGCGATGGGCAATACGCATTCAATCCGGAGCCAGCACGACGTCGCCACGGCATCAGCGAGGAGCAGACCATGTCCGATCAAGCTCTCATTCCGAGCCCGCGCGTTCCCGAGATATATCGTCATCCAACCCTAGGCTGCTTCGCACAGCCGGAGTCCGCTCGGGCGTTCGCGGAACTGTATGCCCGTCCGCTCCCCGAGCGTCCGCCCGTCACGCCGTTCACCATCGATTCGACCGTGAGTGACATGGGCGCCTGCTGGCTGGGACGCCGCCTGTATCGCATCATCGATTGGGTCATGGCCGAGCCAGCGAGCAAGATGAACCGCGATCAAAAGGCGATGATGCAGGAGATGGCAGCCGACATGCCACTGCGGTCCCTCACCACGAGCGGCGTTCCTTTGGAGTCGGTGAAGGGTTTTGTCTCGATGTTGAACGGCCATTATCTGACGGGATTTATCTACGCAGTGAGAAATCTCTTTCGCAAGTAGCCTCGCCCGCCGTTTTCACGCCAAAGAAAAACCGGGGCTGGCAACCCAGCCCCGGTAAAACGTCTCAATTTGTACCTGTCCCCAGGTGGGACCTAGAAGTCGTCGGGGGATAGGCCCTGTACGAACTCGTCGAAACGCTCGAGCTCTTCTTTTGCAGAGTCCGGGTCGGTGTCGGACTGGAGCGAGATGCTCCCCGCGCGATTCATGACCTCGTCCTCAACGTAGATGGGGGCGTTGGATCGCGCCGCCAGGGCGAGCGCATCGCTCGGGCGCGCGTCGATCTTGATCTCGCGAGCGCGGCTCTCGGCAGCATCGCCATCGCCCTCGCATCCCTCAGCGCATGAATCGCCCCCGCGGTCCAACACCACATCGGCGTAGAACACAGGCGCCTCCCAGCGGTTGATCTCAACGCGCTCGATTTTGGCGCCCAGCTCCTGCACCGTGCGCAACATCACGTCGTGCGCGATGGGTCTCGGCGCGGCCTTGTCGGAGTCCATCCCACCGCCAATAGCAGCCGCCTCGTACGCACCCGTCTGGATGGACAGCGCGCGCAGCGGCGCGCCAGACCCGGCACCGCCCTTGCGCTCGCGCAGCACAACAACGGAGGGCACGGGCCCAGCAGCCATGACAATGCTTTCGATATCAACGCGAATCACAGTGCTACTCCGCCGCCTCGGGCTGGGGGTCCGACTCGTTGGCTCCCCAGCCGGCAACAACCTGCGCCGTGGGCGTGGTGCGAACCATAAGGGGCTGCTTGGCTTCGGCGGAGACGGTCACGTCGTAGGAAATCGTGATGGTCTCACCGCCCGCCAGAACTGGGCTTGCGGTGAAGAAGGTCCACTGGTTGTACGGCATCTCGGTGAAAGGCTGGGGAGAGAAATCGCCGCCCTCGGTGGTGATGTTCGAGATGGAGCCGCCTGCGGGTGCGACCAGGTATACGTGCATGAACATGCCCGCACGGTTCTTCTTGTTGGGGTGGTAGCCCGTGATGTAGTCGACCTGATTGGCAGCCTCGGCAAGCGTGAGGTTGTTCGTCATGGTCGTGGTCACATGGTAGGAGGTGGTGCCGTCGCTGTTCTTAACGCCCTCGTCCACATGCGTGTTGCTGGAGAAATACCAGCTGATCTTGGACCAGGTCTCGTCGGCAAAGTACACGCCCAGCTCGGGCTCAGCAGGGTCGTCCTTGAGGGCGCCGGAGCACCCCAGGAGGGTCATGAGCTCCTCCTCCTCGGGGTTTTCCATCCATGCGAGGAAGCGGTGCTCGGCAATGCCACGGCCGAGCGTCTTGAAGAGGTTGGAGAACCCGACTTCACCCAGGTTGCCCATGATCTGCTTGAACGCCAGCCCCGCCACGCCGGAGAAGAACTGGTCGGTTTGCTCGACGCTGAGCATGTTGTAGGCGTCGTGCAGCATGAGCGCGGCGGCGTTGTCGCCGTTTACGTTGATGCCCGCAACGTCCACGCCGCCGGCGAGTGCGAGCAGGTACTGCAGGAACACCGGGTCGATGGCAATCACGCCGTCGACCTTCTGGCCGGTACCCGCCTCGTACAGGCCTTTGGCAAAGTGTGCGACACGCGGAAAATCAGGGTTGAAATTGGTGTCGGTGATGCGGGTCGCCATGCGGTCGGAGAACAGGGCGTTCTCCTCAGCGGTGACATCACCGTGCATGTTGGCCTCGGTGGAGAAGTTGGTGCTGCCCGCAACAAACTCGCCGACAGTAATCCTGCCGTTTTCAACAATGAGAGGACCGATGGACCCAGGCAGACCACCCGTGGCGCGCAACTCGGCATTTTGCTGCGCCATGAGGAGGTATGTGCGCGAGCCGCCGTCGCCCAGCATTTGAGGGAGGACGGGGGCGATCTCGTTGATGTTGGAGAGGACCGTCTTGGCGGAAGTCATGGGGCCGGTCACCTTGTCCATGAGCTCCTGGATTTTGCCGATGTGGGGCTCGGGCAGGGCGTCGATGGCGTCGATGCTCGAGGAGACGACAGGCTCCACATCCTGGATGGTGGTAATGAGTCCCTGGAGCATATCGATGTTCACGGCGCCGTCGGTGAGCAGGTTGCCAAGCTTGAAGTCCTCGAGCTGGGCGCACGCCGGCAGCACGGCATCTTGCGCCAGGATATCTGCCTGCTCCATCACGCCGCGCACGAGCTTGATGTCGTCGCCGTACACGGGGATAAAGCTCGCGATGGTCCATGCGGGGCCATTCACCGTGTCGCGCATGGAGGCGATCTGTTCGGCAACGGTGCCGGCGGTGGCGTTGAGCTGCTCGCCCTCGCCATTCTTGAGGTAGTCCTTCATGGACGAGACCTCAGACATGAGCGTGCCTGCCTGCGCCTGAAGATTCTTCGCGTCCTTATAAAGGAAGAAGCCCGTGGTGCCTCCAAACGCCACGATGGCGAGGATGACGAGGCCCACAACCAGGGCGATGATCTTGCCCTTGCCCCTTTTGGGCTCGGGGCCACCGTTGGCAGAGCAGGCGCTTCTGGCCGAGCTTGCCTGCGCCGCGCCGTACGCGGAGCCGCCGTGTGTGGCGGTCGCGTATGCGCGTCCCTGCTGCTGATACGCGTTGCTTTGCTGATGATAAGAGCTCTGCCCGCCCATGCTCGTCCTCGCGCCAAGGCTGGCTACGGGCTGCGCCGGAGCCGGTTTGGTGGTCCTACCGCTGCGGCTCGCCATCATGAACGCCTCGGTGGTATCCGGAGCGGGCATGCGGCGATTGCCGTCAGGGCTTGATCCCGCGCCGCTCGGGCGTGGTCCATTCGAGGCAAAGTGGTTGCCGTGAGGCATGTTGTTGTCAACAGGCATAAGTCCTCCACACTGATATATAGGTGTCAGACATTGTACTCGCTCATATAGCTGCGCTTTCGCACGATATGTGTAGACGCGCGGTTACATATTTCCCCCCGGATGGAAAAAGAGAAATACTGCCCTATGAGTTACACTATTTCTCACACATATCCCGATTGCCGGTAATCGTCGCTGAGAGCGCGTTGCCGCGAGTGGTTGGGGGTTTGAATATGTATCGCTGCAGTATGGCGGCTCAAGCTCGTGGTATCACGGGCTCGGGCGTAGCCGTACGGAAATGGTGTTGCTGTAATGGGTGTTTTTGTAGTCCAGGTGGTCGGTGGCCAGGAGGACAGGGCCGCGGCGCTGATAGCAAAGATCGCGCAAGGGGCGGTTGAGGACTGCTTTGTCCCCATGCGTGAGGTTACGCATCGAAAGTCTGGCCAGTGGCGCCGCACTTTGGAAAAGCTATTTCCGGGTTACGTGTTTGTGCAGACGGGCACACCGGAACAAGTCCGCGAGGCTCTCGGGCGCGTGCCCGCATTTACCCGCATGCTCACATCTGCAGGCGATACGTGTTTGCCCCTTACCGCCGATGAGGTTGCCTGGATCAACTCCGTCACAAATGCGGATACGCATGTGATGGAGATGAGTGAGGGGGTCATCGAGGGGGATCGCGTGATGGTGATTCGAGGACCGCTCAAGGGTCACGAGGCATGGATTACGCGGATAGACCGCCACAAGCGCCTGGCATGGGTGGATATGGACATGTTTGGACGACATAAAACGATTCGAGTCGGGCTGGAAATTGTATCCAAAAAATAGGACTCGAATTGAAGCGAAAAAAAGGGGGGGGAGCCCGTGGCCGAGTCGGGAGAACTCGCGAGAGGTGAATGTGTGAGCGGAGGGCAAGCCGCTCGCTCTCGTGTGGCGAAGAGGGGAGATTTCCGCGTCCCGCCGCCGGACGATACAGTTCCTGCTCCCAAACCTGGAGGCATGGGATATCGCTTTGTAAAGCGTTCATTTGATATCGTGTTTAGCGCTGCGGTCTGTGCGGTCCTTGCGCTGCCAGTTGCGGTTCTTTGTTTGCTTGTGGTGCTCGACTCCCCTGGTTCGCCGTTTTTTCGCCAGGAGCGCATCGGCTTGAATGGCAAGAAGATTCGCATTTGGAAGATCCGCACCATGGTGACGGATGCGCACACAAATCCCGAGCGCTACATGACTCCCGAGCAGCTGGAGCAGTGGGAGCGCGAGCAGAAGGTCGACGACGACCCGCGCATCACGCGCATCGGTAGGCTCTTGCGCAATACCAGTCTTGACGAGCTACCTCAGTTTCTCAATGTTTTGACCGGTGATTTGTCCGTAATCGGACCTAGGCCGGTAACGATCGAGGAAACGTATGAGTTCGGTAACGCACGTGATGAGTTTTTGTCGGTGAAACCCGGCATCACTGGATGGTGGCAGGTGACGGAGCGAAATAACGCTACCTGGGAGAACGGCGATAGGCAGATGCTTGAGCTGTTCTATGTGCGCCACGCGAGTCTGGCGCTTGATCTGCGAATCTTTGTGAGGACCTTCAAAGCGATGGGGAGTGGTCAGTAATGGAGACTCAGATCTCCTTTGTTGTCCTTACGTGGAATTCTGAGCGCCATGTTCGATCTTGTATTGAATCGGTGCTGGGTTTGGGCTGCATATGCGCTGATGTCTACGTTATTGATAACGGGTCGTCGGATGATACGTTGGGGATCCTACGCGACCTTGCTGCCACGGATGCGAGGCTGCATGTGTGCAGGCTTGGTTGCAATATGGGCACAACGATTCCGCGAAACATGGGGCTGCGTCGACTTGCATCGGGGACAACGCACGTGTGCGTTCTTGACTCCGATACCATCGTGAACCGCGCGGCCTTCGAAACTATGCTTGATGCCCTTGCTAGGCATCCCGAAGTCGGGGTTGTGGGACCATCTATGGCGTCATCTTCGGGTGACGTTCAGCTGTCTGGTAGAAACATGCCCTCGCTGAGCCTTAAGCTTCGCAAGGCGTTTCCTTTCGGCAGGGTTGCAGAGCGTGCTGAGGCCGAGGAGGCCCCGTCCGCTCCGGTTGTCGACGGCCTGCAAGACGTAGGATACCTGCTTTCAGCGTGTTGGCTCATGCCCGTTTCGTCTTTTGAAATCGTTGGTCTTTTTGATGAGGCGATTTTCTATGCTCCAGAGGATGTAGATTGGTGTCTACGCTGCCATAAGGCTGCTTTGCGTGTCTGTCTATGCCCCGACGCTCAGATCGTCCACGAATATCAACGTTTGTCACATCAGAAGTTTTTAAGCAAGACAAATATTGAGCATTTAAAAGGCCTCATGTACTTCTTTCGAAAGCATGGTTATCTATTTAAAGCACCGGCATTTTGATCGGTGCGGGGTTTGCTCCGCGGCATCCATGACGATGGGGCCAGCCGGTAGTGTAGAGGTTGGCGGGTTGAAGAGACCCAAAAGGACCGGCAGTGCAGAAAGAGGCGTGTTGTATGTGATGTCGAAGTCAAATCTTCGTTCTTATAGCATTTTGAATTGCCGGGCAATTGTGTAATTAGCGACATGAGGTGTATGAATGACCATGTTTTCTGGGGCTCTCAATGAAGGAAGTACTCCACTCGTTTCCATAGTTGTTCCAATCTATAGCGTTGAACAATATTTGGGTGAGTGCCTGAGGAGCATTGCGTCTCAAACCTATAAAAACCTTGAAATAATCCTCGTTGATGATGGGTCGACAGATTCATCATCAACGACTTGCCGGAAGGCCGCCACGGGTGATGCACGGTTTAGATATTTTTATAAGGATAATGGCGGTCTATCTGCAGCTCGAAACTGGGCGACTTATCGAAGAATTGAGAATCTCGACGTCGTTCATTCGGCATACTGCCTCATGTTTCAACTCGCTAATGCCGTCCGTAAGCGTATGAGGTGAGAAAATGGGAGTAAATACCTCGACTGCTACTCAATCCGAGATTTACGGCCTGGTGAGCGTTGTCGTACCAATTTACAACGTCGATGTGTATCTCGCTGATTGTTTGGACAGTCTGCTTGGTCAGACATATGCGAACCTCGAGATTATTCTTGTTGATGACGGGTCGACGGACGATTCGGTGTCGCTGTGCAAGAGGTACGTGAGTCGTGACGAGAGGATTAGGTATTATCGAAAAGATAACGGCGGCCTCTCGTCTGCGAGAAACTATGGGGTCCGTGAGGCTACCGGTGACTACGTGCTTTATGTTGATAGTGATGACGCGATTGCACCAAGCATGGTTGAGCAATTGATGCGTGCGCTGATTGATGGTAATGCGGATGTGGCTGTTTGTGGCTTTCAAACGTTTAAGGATGAATTGGGCGTGCCTCATCACGATGTCTCGACGGCAACGTTTGAGCGAATGGGCGCCTCTGACGCATTGGATTACCTTTACTCTGAACGCAGTTCTGGCTGCGCCGCCTGGGCAAAACTTGCCCGTATAGAGCTTTGGCGTCGGGTGATATTCCCCGAAGGTAGAAGATTCGAGGACTTTCCGAGAATTCATAATCTGTTTAACGGCGATTCCGCCGTAATGCTTACCGATGAGCCCCTTTATTATTACAGAAAACGATCAGGCAGCATAACTTCCTCCATGAGTGATGGAGTCGCTAGGGAACTATTATTGTCGATTAACGAGTTGGTCCGGTGTGAAGACAACCGGTCTAATCGGCTAGATTGCGCGCGTGCGTTTAAGGTTGCCCTGGAGTGCTCGAGATTAATTGCCAAGGTCGACGAGAAAAGTTCAAACATTCGAAGAGATGCCCGTAGAATTATTGGAGAGAATCTGCGTTCTGCCCTTTGCGCCGACAGAGCGAACTGCCTCCAAAAGCTGAGAATTGCAGTTATTTATTTATTTCCGAATCTGGGATCTAAGCTCGCAAAACCTTTCATGAAATGAGGAGACGGATGGATCACAGATCAAAAATTAGCATTATTCTTCCAGCGTATAATGTAGAGAAATATATTGTTGCGGCGATTGAAAGCGTCCTCGCGCAAAGTTACAAAGAATTTGAGCTAATTGTGATTGACGATGGGTCGACTGATGGAACTCTGTCGGCCGCAAAACAGGCATGTGGGGATGATTGTCGCTGCACCATAATGCACACACGCAATCGAGGAGTGTCTGCAGCGAGAAATATGGGACTTGATGTTTGCACAGGGGACTATCTTTATTTCCTTGATGGAGATGATAGTTTGCCGCCAAATGCACTAGAAAACATTGTCCACTCAATGATGTCTGAAGAGCCTGATGTTATTGTTACTACGGTTGCGGTGGGTAATGAGCGATTCCCTGAGTTCAATTCTTATATTGAAGTTCCCGATTTCGATTCCAACAATCTTGCCACATATGGTCCCGTTTCATGTGGGTATCCTACATATCTTTTTCTGTTTGTAATTTCTCACAAGCTGATTGATGGTGTGAGATTTGATGAGTCTCTTTCGGTTCAAGAAGACAGCGATTTCCTGTTGAGGGCCTTGGATGGAGCCGAAAGATATGGTCGGTGTGACGAGCCTACTTATATTTACAGAAAGATCCGCGAAGGATCAGCGTTAAACACTCTCGGAATTGAAGGATGTCTTTCTATCAAGGAGGCAAGGAAGAGAATCCTCATGTCCGCCGACGAAAACGCACCGGGTTACAACGCTGATGCTGAATTTGGATCGTCATGCTTTGGAGTCTTGAGGCGAGTTTCAAGGGATAGGGATTGGTATATGAGCGAAGCACGGTTGGAACCTGAGATTTTGTTGAAGATTGCTGGTGACGTTCATTTAAAAACAAGGCTAGTGCGCGCTGCATCTAGGCACCCGCTTTTGCTCCGTCCCATATTTATAATACTGGGGGCGATTTTCAAGTGACTAGAATAATTGATGCAATAAATAGACTTCGCAAAACGGCTCTTGCTAGCGAGAGTCTATACATTGCTTACGCGATATATCTGATGAAGTTCATTTTGGAAAATTCAACGCTCGATCAGGTGGCATCATTTTCAGTCGACGGCATCGGGGTTGTTGTCGACTGCTTGGTTCTCTGCCTGCTGTTTGTTAGATTTATTTCGCAGGGGTTTGGACCTCGCCTCCTTCTGCTTTCGTTCTGCTTGGTCGCGATTGCCTTTCTTGTTTGGAGGACCAGCGCTGAAGGGTGGTTATTTTGGCTGGCGCTATTCGTAATTTGCGCTGAGAATGCAGATTATGTAAAGCTATCAAAGGTTACATATAAGGTCTGTTTCAGCTGTGTGGTTGTTGTCGCGGCGCTCTCCTTGGCCGGGGTGATTCCCGATGTGGTTGCATACAGGGGGGAGATAAGGCGAACTTCATTGGGGTTCGAACATCCGAATCAGCTCGGTCTATATCTAATTCTTATCGCCACCTCATATTCAGCCGCCTCGATGGATGCAAGGATGTTTAAGTCCCTATTTGTCATCATTTTGGCCATTGTGGCAAATTGGCTAACATGTGATTCCAGAACCCTGACGTACTTGCTGGTATTTCAGATCGTGCTACTTACTATATTTAGATATATACGAAAAGACAGAGATAGGCGAGTTGTGCTAGTGATGCTGAGTGCATTGGTAGTATTCTTGGTTGTAACCTCGTTGTATTTTCTCTTCTGCTTCGATGGCGAAAATCGAGTGCACGAATTGATTGACACTGCGCTGAGTGGAAGGTTCTACTTGGCCAATAAATTCTATAGCCTTGCGGGGTTAAGCATGTTTGGCTGTGATTACACAGCCGTCCCCGATGTTCCATGGGTCGGAGGGGAGAGATTTTCTTTTCTTGTTGATAACGGCTATCTTCATTGCTTGCAAAGGTTTGGAGTGGTGCCATTTACGATGCTGTGCGCAGCTCTGATTGCTCTATTTACAGCAATTGTAAAGCGCTGTCGTTGGGACGGATGCGTGTTCGGACTGTTTGTGTTGCTGATTTACGCATTTACGGAGACAGGTGGTCTGAGGGCTGAAAATCTATATTTGGTTGTTGGCTTTGCATCAATATGGTATTCGACGAGCGCCGCTTCCAGCAAGAGGGCAGAAAATGGCATAAACGGAGATCGAGATAAATAATTAGTCATATTCGCAAGATTGTGCTCACCTTGCTTCTAATTTCACATTTAGATATAGATTTGATGGGTGTTGATGCTTGATGACAAAGTTAAGATCGGTGAAGTTTAATGCGGTTATGAACACCCTGTTGACCGCGTCAAATATGATTGTCAACCTTATTACTGTTCCCTATGTGACAAGGGTTCTATCTGTTGAGGGATATGGAAATGTAACTTTCGCTCAAAGCATATCAACATGGTTGTCTGCACTCTGTTTGATGGGTGTTGGAACATACGGAATAAGAGAGTGCGCAAGGGCGAGAGACAACCAGAAAGAACTTGCCACAACGGTACGAGAGCTATTAACGATTGTATCGGTTTGCACCGCAGTGGTCCTATCCGTCTTTGCCGTGAGTATAGTTCGAGTTCCAAGGTTGAAGGAATTGGGCTCACTGATGTGGCTGTTTTTGGGTAGTACCCTTCTCTTATCATATGGAGTTGAATGGTACTTTCAAGCTTTGGAGCAATATAGATACATTACCGTCAGAAGCATTCTTTTCAAGACGGTATCGTTGGTTCTAACTTTTCTTCTTGTTAGAGAACCGACGGATTGGTTGGTATATGGCTTGTTAGTCGCATTGGTAACATGCGGGAATAACTTATTGAACCTCATGAGATTGGTTCGTACGGTCGACTGGTCACTTGCTGGTCCGATAAATGTAAGGCGCCATCTGAAGCCCCTAGCCTCGTTTGCGTGTCTTTCGATAGCCTCTTCGGTGTACATAAACCTTGATAGCGTGATTCTCGGATTCTCATGTCCCAACAACTACGAAGTCGGACTCTACCAGCTTGCAGTGAAAATCAAAGGTGTAACCTGGTCAGTATTGAACGCGGTTTTGGCAGTGTTTATTCCGCGTCTATCGCATTACTATGCGGCGGGGGCCGAAGGGGAGTTCGATGCGCTATTAAAAAAGGGAGCATTGTTTACACTGAATGTTAGTATGGCTCTATTTGGATTTTTAGCCGTGGCGGGAGACACTGTCTCTATATTCATATCGGGTCCCAATTTCGTCTCAGCTGCGATGCCGGTGAGAATCATCGGAGCGGTTAACTTATTCTCAAGCTTGAATTATTTCATAGGCCTTTGCATCCTCACCCCTTCAGGTAGGGAGAATCAGCTTGCCGTGGGAAACTTATTAGGCGTGCCAGTGAGTTTGGCGCTGAACTATGTGCTTGATCCAATACTTGGGGCAGTTGGTGCAGCTATATCGATTCTTGCTGCGGAGCTTATAATATTCACCTATCAGTTTAAATGCATCCGTGCAATTCGATTAATGTTGTTTCCAATGGGCAATTGCGTAAAAATCGCAGCTGGGAATATATGCGCTATAGCCGCAACTGTTGTAGTAACGCGAATGATTGCGGATGCTTCGATATTAATAATTGTTGCCGCTCAATTAATTGTGTACTTCACGGCACTCGTTCTCACGCTGGTTGTTATGAGGGAGAGTTTGGCGGAATCTGCATTCAAGAGAATAGGAAATGGGACAAATTCGAAGGCGTAGCTACTTAGGTAGAATACGATCAACAAAATCACATTTTTCCATCAGAAGAATGTAGAAGGGAATGAAAATCATGAAGGCTATCATCCCCGCCGCCGGCCTCGGCACCCGCTTTCTGCCCGCCACCAAGTGCACCCCCAAGGAGATGCTGCCGGTCCTCGACAAGCCGG
>ERZ773183.178-NODE-178-length-83489-cov-6.192212_pt1 | contig 83489 bp, 96 predicted proteins | sample MGYA00580532_ERZ773183 | MGnify/ENA primary metagenome ERZ773183 (study PRJEB29015, sample SAMEA2737791) | human gut metagenome | biome: human gut; feature: human-associated habitat; material: faeces | place: China | collected 2012 ...
TGATGAAGATTTATTCCCGTATGGAATAAACCATCAATTGAATATCATTATCAGAGTCGAGGGTGCGAACATTTTCTGTAATTCATTTTTCTTGATATTTAAGACATCGGCTAATGCCTTGGAACAAAATATATACATAGCTAATCTACTCCTTACATTTCCATAGTGCCATTGGATGATTCTTCACTCTTTCAACTATCTCCACGTCTTCAAAAAGCAACTCCGGCATGTATTTTTTCTCTTCGAATCTATCAAGATATTCCTTCTCTTTAGTAGTCAACACCATGAGATCCGATATGTAATTCTTCGCAATCTTCTTTCTCTCATCCAACTGGAAATTATCTTTCTTATTAAGCACTGGAAATAAATCTCTTCTGATTTTGTTGAAATCAAGTGTGTCAATAGCTGAGGTGTCAAATGATTTATTAAGCGTATCTGCTGAAATCGCCATATAAAATAAAAAGCATTTTCTAAACAAATCACGCTGTTCTTCAAAGAGACCCTCAGACAACATATTGCACCAATCATACAAATCCCTGGCCGCAGCTCTTGTAATAAGAGCATTGCCTTTAGCTGCAAATATTTCCATAGGATCCACTATACGTATCTTCATTCTATCATCAAAAGTCTCAGGTAGAATACTACTATATACTGGTTCAAAGATATGCGCCCTCAAGGAATAATTGAGTTCTATCTTAATCATATCCCTATTACCACCGGCGTTCTGATAATTGTAGTGAAATGCATCCAAGCTATGGCTAAATTTTGATGCTTCCGATAACTGATACCCTTCTGATTCCATATATTCCTTAATTATGTCCGTTATCTTTGCACGGCATTCAAGCATATCCTCTCTCGTATCATTAGGAGTATAATCCATATCGATATCTACTGATAATCGAGGAAGGTTAAATACTGTTAAATTAATTGCTGTTCCGCCCTTCAAGAGTAAATGCTCTCTTAAGAACTTGTCCTTATTCAGAAATTTTAATATTTCCTTCAATCGAAGCACCTTTTCAAAAGTATCCCTCACAAAACCACTTTCTGTGGCCATTCGTCCAAGTTCTGCTCTATTATATTGTGGCATCTTCTATCACCCCATTTTTCATATTGTAAATATTCTCTGGTATCACAAGCTTCCATTCATCAACATATCGTCCACCCGACATGTCCTTCGTCAGGTAACGCTTACTCTTTCCAATCTGACTCTTACATGTATCAAAGAATTCATCTGAAAGCCCCATCTTCTCCTTATGCTCAGAAAGAAGAAATCCCATTTTTTGGTATAGGAACTGATTCGATAATAGGTCTAAATATTTCAAGACTCTTTTCTCCTGCATTCGCTTCATACTTCCAATATCCTGTATCACTTCTTCTATTCCAGCTATTTTATCCATATCCTTTACACAGTCTACCAAAGTTCGTTCCCGATTTGTGATACGTATTCCACCACTTAGTGCAGGCGTTTCCACGCCTTCCATATCCTTTGACGCCACATATCGATACGTATATCCATCAAATTCAAACTCTCGAAAACTGGTTTCTGATGCAACATATACCTCGTAATATACCTGATCGGTTATCCCATAATATTCCATAGCGGTATGGTGAGACACATAAGAGGTTGGCGTAATCTTGCTTGCTATCTGAAATCGATTAGCAACCGGCGCCCCTGTCTCTCCACTGATGCAGGTATACATATTGTTACGGATTTTCGCCACCATTCCCTCCTTCTTCAATCGCTTGATTGCAGAGCGAGCGCTGTCCATATTGTCATAATATTTATTTACATCTTCCACAGTAAATACTGGAGTTTTCAATAGTTCAAAATACAAATTCAAAATCAACACCTCCATGTTTTATAAATCAACTTGGGTTATATGTAAACTAATTTGTCACTTTTATAAACCTAATATAATACCAGTTTCCAGCAAAGTCAAGTTTAATTTTGTTCCAAAATGGTTTGTGCAGTTCTTTATTTGTCGCATTTTTAAACTTTTTATATTCCGCACCTTAGTAGTATTCTTTCCAAGGCAATTAATTACATACTCCACATGAGAATAATTAAGCTTCAGGAATTTGCTTTTCACAAGATTTTTGCCACTACACAAAAAGAAAATCGTGTTAAAGCATTAATCTTTAAAGATGGTGAAAAAAGTGAAGCAGTACGTTTATTTTTCGTTACTGCAATAAATAAGCTCCAGATTCTATTTAAAGAATATCTTACTAATGCCACTGATAAACTTCCAGAATTATCTATAATGTTACCCGTTAAAGATGACGGAACAATTGATTATGATTATATGGAAATACGTCTTCCTGTGGATTCAATTGATAACATCGACTACACATATATTACAGCATTCATAAAAGCACAAGAAAAATTATCAATTAAGAATGTTATTGATTGGAAAGATAAAATAATAAATACATCAAAGAAATGTATATAGAAAATAGGACTTCCTCACTTTTATATCGGGAAGTCCTATTTCTTTAGCGTGTTCTCTTATTCTAATATAATTTTGCTCCTGCTGGAATATGGTTATCAACCATAACAAGATGAAGTTCCTCATCTTCTGAATCCTTAAGGTTATTTACTGCTGAAAGTAACATACCACATGATTCTATTCCCATCATTTTTCTTGGTGGGAGATTTGTGATTGCAATCAATGTCTTTCCAACTAATTCTTCCGGTTCATAATATGCATGAATACCAGAAAGGATTGTTCTATCTACGCCTGTGCCATCATCAAGTGTAAACTGTAAAAGTTTTTTGCTCTTTGGTACTGCAACACATTCCTTAACCTTTACTGCTCTAAAGTCTGACTTACTAAATGTTTCAAAATCAACTTCTTCTTCAAATAAAGGTTCAATCTTTACATTTGAAAAATCAATCTTTTCTTCAACAGTCGCATTCTGGTCGCAATTTTCTGCTTCATCACTCTTAGCTTCCTTATTTTCCTTAACAGGGCTGTCTAAGCTTTTCATTGTCGGGAATAATAAAACATCTCTGATAGCTGCTGCGTTTGTAAGTAACATACACATTCTATCAATACCAAATCCGATACCGCCTGTAGGTGGCATACCAATTTCAAGTGCGTTCATAAAGTCTTCGTCAGTTGTATTAGCCTCTTCATCACCAAGTGCTAATAATTCTTCCTGAGCCTTAAATCTTTCTCTCTGGTCAATTGGATCGTTAAGCTCTGAATAAGCGTTAGCCATTTCCCAACCATTCATGAAAAATTCAAATCTTTCTACATATTCAGGGTTTTCAGGTTTCTTCTTTGTTAAAGGAGAAATTTCAATTGGATGATCCATAATAAATGTAGGCTGTACTAAGTGTTCTTCAACAAATTCTTCAAAGAATAAGTTTAAGATATCACCCTTCTTGTGGTGTTCTTCAAATTCAACATGATGTTCTTTTGCAAGTTCTCTAGCCTGTTCAACTGTTTCAACTTCATTCCAGTCAACACCGGCATACTTCTTAACTGCATCAACCATTGTAAGTCTTTCAAAAGGCTTGCTTAAATCCATTTCAATGCCATTATATTCAATCTTAGCACTTCCACAAACTTTTTCAGCAAGATGTCTGTAAAGATTTTCTGTTAAATCCATCATGCCGTGGTAGTCTGTGTATGCCTGATATAATTCCATAAGTGTAAATTCAGGGTTGTGTCTTGTATCAACACCTTCGTTACGGAATACTCGTCCAATTTCATAAACTCTTTCAAGACCACCAACGATAAGTCTCTTAAGATAAAGTTCCAATGAAATACGAAGCTTAACATCTTCATCTAAAGCATTAAAATGTGTTTCAAATGGACGTGCTGCTGCACCGCCTGCATTGTGTACAAGCATAGGTGTCTCAACTTCCATAAATCCCTGTCCGTCTAAGTATTTTCTGATTTCACTGATAATCTTTGATCTCTTAATAAATGTTTCCTTAACTTCAGGATTCATAATAAGGTCAAGATATCTCTGACGGTATCTAAGGTCTGTATTTGTAAGACCATGATGCTTTTCAGGAAGAATCTGAAGACTCTTTGAAAGAAGAGTAACTTCTGTAGCGTGAATACTCTTTTCACCTGTCTTTGTTACAAAAGGATATCCCTTAACACCAACGATATCACCGATATCCATCTTCTTGAAATCCTTGTATTCTTCAAAAGGTTCATCACCTAATTCATTTCTTGCAACATAAACCTGAATATTTCCTGTTTTATCCTGAACATTACAGAATGAAGCTTTACCCATTACACGCTTAAGCATAATACGACCTGCAATTGAAACAAGCTTTGCAGGATCTTTAACAAGCTTTCCTTCTTCATCATGTTCACATTCAAACTTTTCAAAGTTATCCTTAATCTCTGTAGTATGGTTTGTTACATCATACTTTGTAATCTGGAAAGGATCCTTTCCTCTTTCCTGTAAATCAGCAAGCTTCTCACGACGCACCTTTAAAAGCTGATTAACGTCAACCTGCTGTTCATTCTTATTCTGCTGTGCCATTTTCTTAAACTCCTTAAAGTAGTATAATTTATTTCTTTTTCTTAATATCAAGAACTTTATATTTTGATACTGTATCGCCCATTTCAACCTCTACAATATCTCCAACTTCGTGTCCAATAAGTGCATGACCTAATGGTGATTCGTTAGAAATCTTTCCACTTAAGCTGTTTGTCTGTGTTGAACCAACAATGCTGAACTCAAGGTCTTCATCATATTCGAAATCATGAATGATGATATGACATCCAACGTTAATCTTTGTATCATCAATATCAGCTTCAGCTACAACTTCAACATTTTTAAGAATCTTTTCAATATCTTCGATTCTTGCTTCAATGTCTCTCTGTTCATCTTTAGCTGCATCGTATTCAGCGTTTTCTGATAAGTCCCCCTGCTCTCTGGCTTCCTTAATCTTCTGTGCTACTTCTTTACGTTTATTTACCTTTAAATCTTCTAATTCTGCTTCTAATTCCTGAAGACCTGCATATGTCAATATATTCTTCTTTGCATCTGCCATGTTTACTTCCTCCATCTACATGTTCGTTCATAGTTTTACACTTTATAATAGCCCAACCACCATTTATTGTCAATGTTAAAGCCCCGAAAAAGTGTACAAAAAGCCTATAAAACCTTATAATTTTGATTTAATTAGCTCCTCTAGAGACTGCCAGTCCACAATCTCATTGCATCTGCGTCTAAGCTCTGCAGAATGTGGCAAGCCCTGTGTATACCAGGCTATGTGTTTTCGCATTTCCCTAACTGCTGTATATTCACCTTTGTAATCAATAAGCATTCTTGCGTGTTTCAAAACCATATCGCGTACTTCTGTTGAAGACGGTTTATCTACAATAATTCCATTTTCAAGATACTCTTTTATCTGTTTAAAAATCCATGGATTTCCTCTTGCGGCTCTTCCAACCATTAACCCGTCACATCCGGTATATTCTTTCATTGCCTTTGCATCTTTTGCGGAAAAAATATCACCGTTACCAATTACAGGAATTTTCACAGCCTCTTTTACCTCTTTAATCACGTCCCAGTCTGCTTTTCCGCTGTAATACTGCTCCCTTGTTCTTCCGTGAACGGCAATTGCTGATACGCCGCAGCTTTCCGCAATTCTTGCAATCTCAGGTGCCTGAATTTCACCGTCTTTAAAGCCCTTTCTAACCTTTATTGTAACAGGCTTCTTTATTGCCTTAACCATTTTTGTAAGAATCTCTTCCACAAGTTTAGGCTGCGTAAGCAAATAAGAACCTTCATGATTGTTAACAATCTTAGGCACCGGGCACCCCATATTAATATCAATAAAATCACAAGGACCTTCTGCAACCTTTGCACCGATTTCCGCCATAATGTCAGGATCAGAGCCAAAAAGCTGAACAGCTATTGGATGCTCAGCCTTATCAATATTTAATAATATGTTTGTATTTTTATTTTTATACAAAATAGCTTTGGCACTTACCATTTCCGTGTAAAGCATGCCACATCCCTGCTCTTTGCAAAGCAGACGAAATGGCAGGTCCGTTACACCTGCCATTGGTCCCAATGCCAAACTATTTTCAATTTCAACATTGCCTATTTTCATAATTAATCTCCAAGCTTATTTATTATTCTTGTTCTTCTCGTAAATAATTCTCATTCCCTGAAGAGTTAATTCCTTGTCATATATGTCTATTTTGTCTGTATTCTGCCATATTATTCTTCCAAGACCACCTGTAGCAACAACCTTAACATCTGTAAGACCGCTTTCCTCTTTCATCTTTTCAATAATATATTCTGTCTGACCGATGTATCCATAAACAATACCTGCCTGCATACATGAAATTGTATCCTTAGCTAAAATGCTTTCAGGCTTTTTGATTTCAATTTCAGGGAGCTTAGCTGTTTCATTCCATAAAGCCTTTGTGCAAATCTTTATTCCCGGCGAAATAACTCCTGCTTCAAAAGTACCGTCAGCTCCAACCAAATCATAAGTTGTAGCTGTGCCAAAATCTATTACAATACAAGGTCCGCCATATAATTCATATGCTGCCACAACATCCACAAGACGGTCTGAACCAAGTTCCCTCGGATCAGTTCTCTTAACTCTTATTCCTGTCTTTGTCCCCGGACCTACAATTATAGGCTTTATTCCAAAATACTTAATAATACCATTATTTAAAGAATACATAACTTTAGGAACTACCGATGAAATAATAACATCCTCAATCTCGTTAATATTAATATTCTTTCTCGCTATTAATTCGGCTATTGTTGAACCATATTCATCAGATGTTTTCACCATCTGGGTATTCATTCTAAATGTGGCAAATACCTTATCCTCCTTAAATAGTCCAAGTGTTATATTAGTATTTCCAACATCAACAGTAAGTAACATTATATTTCTTCTCCCAATACAAAAACTTTATAGTACATTTCTAAAGATTCCAGTAAATCTCTTTTTTCCATTTGCATCTGTCTTATCTTTAGTCCACAGCCAATATCATCATATAACAAATCTCCTTCATCAGCTTCTGTTATAATCTGAAGATTGCCTTCCTCATCATATTCTAGAACAAGTATTCCGCCAACTTCCTCCGTAAAAAGAACACACATAATCTGCAATTCCTGTTTAATCTGTTCCGGCAGGTTGGAAAACTGCTCATTTAAATAATATTTTTTGTCGTATGCGTTAGCACCGCACAATACCATTTTCTCGTTAAACATATTTCTTCCTTATTAGTAAAAATTAAATTAAGTCTTAATCCTTAATAACTTCAGCCAAAGCCTTTACTGAACCGGCAATTCCCTGAATTTCAGATGGAATAATAATCTTTGTAGCCTGACCGTCTGCTGCTGCTGCAAAAGCTTCAAGACTCTTAAGTGTAAGAACTGCCTCATCAGCTCCTGCTTCCTTAATGGCTTTGATACCGTCTGCTGTAGCTTTCTGGACACTAAGAATAGCCTGTGCCTCACCTTCAGCTTCAAGGATTCTCTTCTTCTTTTCTGCGTCGGCCTTAAGAACTGCTGCCTGATTGTCAGCTTCAGCATTAAGAATAGCTGCTTCTTTCTTACCTTCTGCAATAAGAACTGCTGATTTCTTCTCACCTTCGGCTCTAAGAATCTGTTCACGCTTTTCACGTTCAGCTCTCATCTGTTTCTCCATTGCTTCCTGAATATCTCTTGGTGGAATAATGTTCTTAAGCTCAACTCTGTTAACCTTAATTCCCCAAGGATCCGTTGCAACGTCTAATTCTGTACGCATCTTAGCATTGATTGTCTCTCTTGAAGTAAGAGTTTCATCAAGTTCAAGATCACCTACAATATTTCTAAGTGTTGTAGCTGTTAAAGACTTAATAGCCACAATTGGATTTTCAACACCATAAGCATAAAGCTTTGGATCTGTAATCTGATAGAAAATAATTGTATCTATCTGCATTGTAACATTATCTCTTGTAATAACAGGCTGTGGTTCAAAGTCTGCAACCTGTTCCTTCAAATTAACTTTTCTTGATACTCTATCCAAAAATGGAATTTTGAAATGAAGTCCCACTGACCATGTTTCTTTGTAAACACCTAATCTTTCAATAACAAATGAATGCGCCTGTGGCACAATCTTTACACATGTTGAAACCAATACGATTGCCAACACGATTAAAATAATAAAAAATATCATATTCTACCTCCTTGTATACTAGGCCTTTCTGACCATAGCTTTTACCCCTTCTACGGACACAACTGTAACTAATGAATCTTTAGGAATAATCTCTCCATCTACACTTCTGGCTGTCCACTCCATACCGTCTACCTTAATCATTCCTTTTGCGTTAATGTTATCAATTTCCACAACAACTTTTCCCTGTTTACCTGCCATTGATTCAACATTAGTCTTTTCAGCTTTGTTGTTTACATACTTAATGGCAAATGGTCTTATAAATATTAATACCACCATGGTAACTACCAGAAAAACAACTGCCTGAACAACCCAGTTTGCTCCAAGCAATGCTGCCACACATCCGGCTAAAGCTCCAATGGCAAACCATATACAGGTAAGACCAAGTGATACCAACTCAAGTGCTGCAAAAACAACAAACACTACAAGCCAAGCAATATAGCTCATACTCATCTTCCTTTCATTTCATTTTATGCAATTTTATCATCTAAACGCAAAAAAATAAACCCTAAGTATATTTTATTTTATACATTATACTCAAGATTTATTATCCTACATAAATATTAATCTGCTGATTGGGCAAACTCTGCTTTGATATAACCATCATTACCCTGATAGTTGACTAAAACCCAGTCCCCTTCTTTTCCAAGAACGTAGAACTCATCGCCTGTTGATGCCATTCCAAGCACTGAACTGTCTGCTGAAGCTTCCTCTCTTACATACAACGTATCTGCCGTAATCTTAATTCTTCCGCCTAATTCAAGGTTATTTTCCCCTGTTGTAGTTGTTTCAGGCTCTGTTGTTGTCTCAGCTTCGACTGATGTTGTACTCTCAACTGCCTCTTCTGTTGTAACTACCTTCTTCTTTGATTTCTTGGTTGTTTCCTCAGCCTTAGCTGCAACCTTGTCTGTATTGCTATTGTTAACTCTGATTGACTCTGTTGATGCCATCTGAGCTGTATCTACATATTCAATCTTATTATTTCTGCTAACTGCTGCAGCTATTGTAATAATTGCTGCCATAACAAAAATGCCGGCGTACATAAGATTATTAACATTTCTGTATAATCTTCTCTTTCTGTTTCTCTCTATTCTCTTTTTTCTCTCTAATCTATTGCTATCCATTAATGGTTCCTTCTCTGATTTTTCGAATTTTCCTGTCAAATTTCGTCATCGTCTTTAAAAATTGTAACAAATATTACAGTCTATGTCAATTTTTTGTCATATATTTTATGCCTAAAATGCTTAATTTTTTTCAGCTAATTTTTTTCTTTTATTGTTAGATTTTAACATTTAACTTTTTAATTAAATTTTTATTAACCAATTCCTTATTAAAAGCATATATTAGTTAATATATCTTGTAATGTTTTCATAAACTTTTTCCCAAAGATTGCATATTTTTCACAAAAGTTGTATTATTGTGAGGTATGCATTTATTATTTTGGTTGATAAATTTCTTAACTTGACATTACGGACTTAGTATCGACCTACCATTATAATTAACAAATATATAAGTTAATTGTAAATTCGGGATCTGTATTAAATATGGAAGATACGGAAATTAGTTTTCCCGAAAGTTTGTTAAGGAGGAATTTTGTTATGGCAAACACAAAGAAAAAAACAACACCTGTTGCTACTAAGAAAGACAATACAGTAGAGATTCCTGTAGTAGCAGCAATGACTAAAGCTGAACCTAAGAAAGAAGCTAAGGTTGAAGCTAAGAAAGAAGCTGAAGTAAAAAAAGCTGAACCTAAAAAAGTTGAAAAGGCTGTAGAAGTTAAGACTGTAGCTAAGAAAGAAGATAAGGCACCTGCTAAGGCTGCTACAAAAGCTGCTGAAAAGAAACCGGCTGCCAAGAAAGCTACAACTACTAAGAAAGCAGCTACAACTGCTAAAAAGGCACCTGCTAAGGCTGCTAAAGTTGAAAACAACATTTATGTTCAGTTCTCAGGTATGGAATTTGATACTGCTGCAATCGAAAAGGCTGTAAAGGCTGATTACACAGCAAAGAATGGTAAGAAGGATATGAAGTCAGTTTCTATCTACATTAAGCCTGAAGACATGAAAGCTTATTACGTAATCGACGGAATTATTGGTGACGTAGCTTTATAATTCCTACATATACTAAAGATATCAGGAGAGTCGCATTTGTGCGGCTCTTTTTTTCACTAATTCATGCACCGCTTGTAGTAACGCGTAAAATGATAAAATCAATGTGTTTGAAGGTGTTTTTTCTCTGCCGACACAATATAAATCAAATAAAAAGAGAGCACAACTTGTATGCTCCCTTCGATGTTCTTTAGATATGTTTCTATTATTCGCCGTCTACGCTTACTACGAAATCATTTAATTTCTTTGCAAGTACATCTGCATCCAGTCCGTGTACAATACATGCTTCTTCCAATGTTTCTCCCTGTGATGCAGGGCATCCTACGCAGTGCATTCCTTCATTTAAGAGGATTGGAATACAGCCCATGTTTACGTTTATGATATCTTTGATTATCATGTCTTTTGTTATCTTTGCCATATTTTTTACTTCCTTATTTTAATTTTGTTCTGATTTTTGCCTTTCTATAATTATTTTTCAATAATTATGTTTTTTAGCATTTTTCAGGTTCCGGATAGTCTACTCCAAATGTTTCTACTGTTACTTTTTTCATTACCTGTGGTTCTAATGGTTTGTCCATTCTGTCTGTTGCCACGTCTGCAATTTTGTTTACTACCTCTATTCCTTCGATTACCTTGCCAAATGCAGCATACTGACCATCAAGGTGAGGTGATGTCTGGTGCATTATGAAAAACTGTGATCCGGCTGAATTTGGCATCATTGTACGTGCCATTGAAAGTACGCCCGGTTCATGCTTTAAGTCGTTCTTGAAGCCGTTCTGTGTAAATTCGCCCTTAATTGAGTATCCCGGTCCGCCAATACCTGTTCCTTCAGGATCTCCACCCTGAATCATAAAGCCTCTGATTACTCTGTGGAAAATAATTCCATCATAGTATCCTCTGTTTACAAGGCTGATAAAGTTGTTAACTGTGTTAGGCGCAACTTCAGGATAAAGTTCAGCTTTCATAACATCTCCGTTGTTCATTTCAATTGTTACTATTGGATTTTTTTCTGCCATTTTAATATCTCCTTTAACTTTTACATTTTGTTCATATTTCTTTTACACGTAAAACACTCTTTTTTCACGTTTTAAAATTATAATACAAACATAAACAAAAGAAATTAATCATTTGTTTATGTTTTTTCATAATTTTTTTGAATCGGATTTAATCCGATTCCCTCCCTTTTTTATTATTAGAATATATTTGCGGAAAGGATGCGTGCGTTGCATCCTTTTTGCACGGAAAGAGTTTCACGAAACGTGAAGCTCTTTTTTCATTTTTATCCATAAATCTGTCTGCAAATAATGTATGCCATATAGAATGCATAAATTATTACAAGAAAGATTCCTTCTTTCTTCTTAATTGTTCTCTGTGTTGATGCAACAATAAACACGATAATTGTGGCAGCCAATGAAACTATTATGTCCACGAAGTTCATTGCCGTAACTCCAACTGATGAAATTGCCGCTGATAGTCCAAGTACTAAAAGAATGTTTGAAATGTTTGAACCTACAACATTTCCTATTGCAAGGTCTGCCTCTCCCTTGGAAGCTGCAACTGCTGATGTTACAAGTTCAGGAAGTGATGTTCCCATTGCTACAATTGTAAGTCCTACCAATGTTTCAGACATTCCTGCTGCAAGAGCCAGACTCTTTGCGCTGTCTACAACAACCTGTCCTCCTACCGCTATGGCAATTGCACCACCAACTATGAAAATTGCACTTTTTCTTTTTGAAAGCATTATAACTTCATCGGTACCATCTTCTTCTGTTCTTTCTTTTAAAGCATAACTTACAGTCCAGGCTATAAATCCTACGAAAAGTACAAGCAATAATATACCATCAATTCTGTTAACATTTCCTACCATTGTTGATCCATTTTCAAATAAGAAAATGTTGTTTTTCTTAATTATTCCTCCAAACCATAAAATATCTCCTGCCAAAAATATTAACAGTACTGATATTATAAGCAAAAGTGGCATTTCTCTTTTTAGTATGGATTTTTTTACTAACATATCTTTAAATAATGCAGTAATACCAATTACCATCAAAAGATTAAATATGTTAGAACCTACCACGTTTCCAAGTGCTATGGCATTAGAATGCTTAACTGCTGCAAATGTACTTACTGCAAGTTCTGGCAGGGAAGTTCCAACTGCCACAATTGTAAGTCCGATTACTATTGATGGTACTCTAAGTCTCTTCGCCACTGCACAACTTCCGTCTACAAAATAGTCTGCTCCTTTTATAAGAAGCACAAATCCTACTAATAATAAAATAATATCTAATATTGTTTTCATTTATTCACCTTTTCTTTTTAATCGCATAGATATTATTTTATACAATTATTGGCATTTATGCAACATATATAGCTCATTATTTCACCTTTACCAATCACAGGTGAAATAAGATTTTTTAACATTATAGCACAAAAAATAGGGATACCGTCTTTACTCAAAAACAGTATCCCTACTTTATTTGTATTGCTCTAACAAAATTATTCTATTGTTATTGCCTTTTATTTATCGATTTCATATACTAAATCACCATATGTAGGCATTGGCCATACTTCCTTAGGCATAATTACTTCAAGCTCATCTACAGGCTTTCTTAAAGCTGCCATAGCTGCCATTACGTCGTCCTTGTATGATATTGCAATTGCCTTACTGTCATCCTTAGCTTTTGCTTCTTCTACAATTTCAGCAAGTGCTGTTGTAGCTTTCTTTGTTTCTGCTAACTTAGCTGAGATTTCTCCTAATAATCCAGCCTGAACTGATGCGTCAGCTCCTGCTTCCTTAACAGCGATAACCGTATCAGCAAGATCCTTTGTATATTTTGTAACTGCCGGCATAATGATTCTGTTTGACATTTCAACCATTGTTAATGCTTCAATGTTACGTACGCCTGCATACTGTTCAAAAAGAATTTCTTTTCTTGCTTCCAATTCAGCCTTTGATAAAATGTTGAATTTCTCGTACATTGCAACTGTTGTATCGTCTACTAATGCAGGGATTGCATCAACGATTGATCTGCAGTTAGGAAGTCCTCTCTTTTCAGCTTCAATTGGCCATTCTTCTGAATATCCGTTACCGTTAAATACGATTCTTGCATGTTCTTTCATTAACTTAGCTGTATATTCTTCAACTGCCTTATCGAAATCTGCTGCTCCTTCAAGGGCATCGCAAGCTTCGCTAAATGCTTCTGCCATCATTGCGTTAAGCACTGTATTTGTATCACCAATTGAGTTAGATGAAGCAACCATTCTAAATTCAAATCTGTTACCTGTGAATGCAAAAGGTGATGTTCTATTTCTATCTGTAGGATCTTTTTCAAGTACAGGAAGTTTCTTAATACCAAATTCAAGTGTTCCTGATGAAAGACTTGAAGTAGCCTTACCGTTCTTAAGAATCTGCTCTACAATATCTCCAACCTGATCACCAAGATACATTGAAATAATTGCTGGAGGTGCTTCGTTAGCTCCTAATCTGTGATCGTTACCTGTATTTGATGCTGCAAGTCTTAATAATACTGCATGTCTGTCAACTGCTGCCATTGTGCAGGCAAGTACTAACTGGAATAATTTATTTTCTTCAGGTTTCTTACCTGGCTTAAACAAGTTAATTCCGTCATCAGTTGTAAGTGACCAGTTATTATGTTTACCTGAACCATTGATTCCATCAAATGGTTTTTCATGTAATAAACATACAAGACCATGCTTTGTAGCTGTTTTCTTTAATACGTCCATTACTAAAAGGTTATTGTCTAATGCTACATTTGAAATTGAAAAAATTGGTGCAATTTCATGCTGAGCAGGTGCAACCTCGTTATGTTCTGTTTTTGCTGTAATACCTAATTTCCATAACTGAACGTTAATATCTTCCATAAAAGCTTTTACTCTAGGCTTAATTGCTCCAAAGTAATGGTCGTCCATTTCCTGTCCCTTAGGAGGCATTGCTCCGAAAAGTGTACGTCCTGAATACATAAGGTCAGGTCTCTTTAAATATTTTTCTCTGTCTACTAAGAAGTATTCCTGTTCAGGTCCTACATAAGAGAAAATTCTCTTAGTATCCTGATCACCGAATAATCTCATAAGTCTTACACCCTGCTTACTTACTGCATGCATTGCTTTAAGTAATGGTGTCTTTGTATCAAGTGATTCCCCTGTATATGAGCAAAACGCCGTTGGAATACAAAGGGTATCTTCTTTAACATAAACAGGTGATGTAATATCCCATGCTGTATATCCTCTTGCTCCGCAAGTAGCTCTTAAACCACCTGAAGGGAAAGATGAAGCATCAGGTTCACCCATTAATAAATCTTTTCCTGTAAATGTGTTTTCGATTTTTCCATCTATTGGAACAGAAGCAAATGAATCATGTTTTTCAGCTCCTACTGAAATTACATATGGCTGGAACACATGTGTAAAGTGTGTAGCACCTTTTTCCAACGCCCATTCCTTCATTGCCTGTGCAACCACATCTGCTAAATCTTCTGTGATTTCACCGCCTTCGTACATAAGTTTCTTAACTGTTTCGTAATCGCTCTTTGGTAAACGAACTTTCATTACTGCATCGTCAAATACGTTTTCCCCAAAAACTTTTTCAATGTTTACTCCCATAGTTCTGTTCCTTTCCTATACAACAAATTTTTCGTCCGCTATAATAAATATAATTAACAATTTCATCTTAAAGTTTTATAAATGGCATTTATGATAGTAAATACACTAATGAACGTCACTTATAAAAAAAGGACACTTCTCCAAACTTCATTTTTGAAGAACGTCCTTGTCCTTAATCTCATTTAGCGGTTGAGCTTTTTTGCTCTGTACGTGTCATAACTTACATCATTTCTTTACAAAAATCAATAGCATATGAGTATTTATCTAATTTTTTAAACCTTTTTCTTAATAAAATTAAGTGAAAGTCCCTAATCCACAACTTCTTCCCCTCTGTACATACAAACAAGCTGTCTGTTTCCATAGTCGTCCACACATGTTGAACACATAATAATCTTGTCATCCGTCGTTGGCTTTCTTGTATCAAACTTGTATGTGCTCTTGCTGTAAACTCTGTCAATCCAGCTCTGGAAATCGCTTTTATTTTCAAAACCATACTGGTAAATCTTCTCATCAACGTCTTTTCCCGAAAAAACAGAGAAAACATAATAAATGTAATGCTTACGACCAATATAAATATCAAAAGTCGGATGTTTCTTGCAGAAATCCTTATCTCTAAAATTCATAATTTCTTTAAACATAGAACCGTCAAGCATATTGTGACCATACAAAATACACATGTCTCCTTCAAGACCTGCTGTTCTATAGTCAATAAAAATCGCACCTGCTCCATTATAAATCTTGTCTGCACCATGCTTTAAATAATACTTGTTATCACTATGTTCAAAAATCGGATACTGTATTCTTGTACCGTCTAACTTAATATACCCCTTTGCCTCATCATTATACTTAAGCATGGCATCATAGTTCCAAACCCACTTCTTGCTATCAGCACTGTAGTTTAAGGTGTCTGAACTTGAACTGTTTGAACTTGTGGTGCTTGAGCCTGTGTTTGAAGTATTGGAATTTGTGCTGTTGGCAGTTAAATTGCTGTCTGAAACCTCGCTATTATTTAAAGCTTTGTTTCCATTTAAACCGACACTACTATCTGAGCCTGTATTCCCTTTAGCATCCTGTACAAACATATCGTTAAGACTTGCATACTTCTTCTCATCATCCTTGTAATTCAAATAAGATTCTGTCAGGCTGTAAGACGCATAAATCAAGGCTACTCCTGCCGCAATAATCACAAGAAATCTTACAGCATTATAAATCTTTGCAAACTTCTTAGACTTAGGTGATAAGTCATCCAAGCTTGGTTTTTTCCCTTCAATTGTTGTAGAATTTTTTTCATCTGTTTCAATTGATTTATTATTTTCTGTTTTTTCAGATTCTATTTTTGTATTCTGTTCTTTTCCTAATTCTTTTTTGTTAGTTTTCATATCATAACCTTTCTTAGTAAAGTATAAATACTTTTTAAACTTTAATCAAGAATTATATAAGTGATTTTTGATTATATTATCTAACATAGCAAAATAATCAATTATATCATTATGTATAGGAATCTCCTCCTGCCAAAAGAAAAACCCCGGCTTTTGCCGGGGCATGTATTCTTGCTTTATTTTTGTATGGATTATTCAGCTTTTCCAACTGAACCGAAAAGTTCCATTTTTTCTTTTACTGTTGCTTTGATTGCTTCAGCACCTGGTGCAAGTAACTTACGAGGATCGAATCCCTTTCCTTCTAAGTCCTTACCAGCTTCGATGTATTTTCTTGTAGCTTCAGCAAATGAAAGCTGACATTCTGTATTAACGTTAATCTTTGAAACGCCAAGTGAGATAGCTTTCTTAATCTGGTCTGCAGGAATTCCTGTACCACCATGAAGAACTAATGGCATATTACCAACTTTTTCACTAACTGCTGCTAATGTTTCAAAGCTTAATCCTTCCCAGTTTGCTGGATATTTACCATGAATGTTACCAATACCTGCTGCTAACATAGTTACTCCTAAATCAGCAATAGCCTTACATTCATCAGGATCTGCACATTCACCCCTACCGATAACACCGTCTTCTTCACCACCGATTGAACCAACTTCTGCTTCAAGTGACATACCGTGTTCGTTAGCGATTTTAACTAATTCTTTAGTCTTTTCGATGTTTTCTTCGATTGGATAATGTGAACCGTCGAACATGATTGATGAAAATCCTGCTTCAACACACTTTAAACATCCTTCATATGAACCATGGTCTAAGTGAAGAGCAACTGGAACTGTAATTCCAAGTTCTTCCATCATTCCGTTAACCATTCCTACTACTGTCTTGTATCCTGTCATGTACTTTCCAGCACCTTCAGATACACCTAAAATAACAGGGCTCTTTAATTCTTCTGCTGTTAAAAGAATTGACTTTGTCCATTCAAGGTTGTTGATATTAAACTGACCTACTGCATAGTGGCCTGCTTTAGCTTTTTCTAACATTTCTTTAGCTGATACTAACATAATGTACCTCCGTAAAATTCATTTATTGTTAATTTTTAAACAACTGCTTATATTATAACCCATTTTAGTAGTATTGCAACACTAATATTCGCTAATATAACTATGTTTTTGCACTTTTATAAAATTATTGTGAAGTTTGTTCTCTACTTTAGTTATTAGGATACAAATGAGAAACATCCAAATAATCAGGAATTCCTCTCTCATACTTAACAACCGGTTCCCCAAGAATAAGCGGATATGCGTAATCAACAAAATCCTGTGTTACATCATTTCCTCTTTCGTTAATCCATTCTCTTGGAACATGTTTTACAAGGCCTGCCACATTTTTAACATCTGTGTCTCCCATTTTAACACTATATGGTTCGTTAGCTTTTCTGATTGCTGTAACCATAACGCCTGACTTGCCCTCAAGTGCAGTTTCAACTGCGTGACGCCCAAGTCTGAATGCTTCGCCAATATCTGTAATAGAAGACATATGTGCAGCACATCTTTGCAAAATATTAATTTCAACAGAACGGACCTTTACCTGAAGATTCTGCTTAATAATATATTCTAAGCACTTTCCTGTTCCGCTTAACTGGCTGTGTCCAAAAGTATCTTCCACTGCAGATGTGGCACTAATGTACTTCCCTTCTGCATTTTTGATTCCCTCTGAAACAGCAATTACAACGTTATTGTATTTCTTAATTGCCTCTCTTACATCTTCAATAAACTGAGCCTCATCGAAAGCAACTTCCGGCAAATAAATAAGATGAGGTGCATGATTATATTTATTTCTTGCAAGGACTGAAGCCCCTGTAAGCCACCCTGCATCACGTCCCATAATTTCTACAATAGTTACGCTGTTAATTGGATAAATTGATGTGTCGTGACCTATTTCCAGTAAAGTAGATGCCACATATTTTGCTGCTGAACCATAGCCCGGTGTATGGTCTGTAATACACAAATCATTATCAATAGTCTTAGGAATACCAACTATCTTAACATCCTTTCCAACAGCTTTTGCATATGTGTTAAGCTTGTCTACCGTGTCCATAGAATCATTTCCGCCAATATAGAAAAATGCATCTATTTCATATGTTTCAAACTTATTAAAAATATATGCATATGGTGCATCGTCTTCTGTATAATCAGGTAACTGATATCTACATGAACCTAAATACATAGAAGGTGACTTTTTTAACAATTCAATAAACATAGGCACCTGTTCAACTTTTTCAGTCAAATCCATAAGGCATCCATTTAAAAGTCCCTGTACACCATTAAGAGAGCCGTAAACCTTGTCAAACTTTTTGCTGTCGATTGCTCCCTGAATTACTCCCGCCAAGCTTGAGTTAATAGCCACAGTCGGTCCACCAGACTGTGCAACTAAACAATTTCTCATAATTACCTCCAAAACTTTATTCCACGAAACCTAGTATACCCCAGTTTCTGACAAAAACCAACAGTTATATTTCTTCTATACAAAATATAATACCCGGGAAATCTTGTTTGTTACCTTTCTGATTTCCCGGGTTATTACCATAGTATTGAGTTTTTCTGGGTTTTGTTGCTGTTAAGCCATTATAATCTTAGTTTATTTCATTAAGTCTGTTTGTGATTTTCCATACACTTTTTTTCCATTAACATATGTGTATGGAGTTACCTTAACATAGACTCTCTTTATATTGTAAACATTTTTAACTTTCTGCTTAACTGTTACAGTTGTTTTTGTTTCATTTACTTTTACATTTTTAACATTCTTTTTGAACTTCTTGTCTGTTGCAACTTTTACTTCATAACCGCTTATGCCTTTAACCTTAGCCCATGAAGCCTTTACTTTAAGATAATTTTTCTTGTCTCTTTTAAAATTATTTATCTGTACACTTGTTTTGTTATACTGTGCTCCTAATCTGTAATCCAAAACTACATTAGAAGTGTTATCAAATACGCCATTGGCAATATCTGTCTTTCCTTCAATTACAAACTTTTCCAAAGAATCGCAGCCCAAAAATGCATTAAAATCTATTTTTTGTACATTTGACGGAATTGTAATTGTTGTCAATTTTGTATTTTGAAATGCATACTTTCCAATACTCTTTACATTTTTTCCTATTGTTACACTTTCAAGGTTTCTGCAATCCCAAAAAGCACCCTCATTTATTTTTTCGATATTATCAGGAATCACAATATTTTTTAATTTATAACATGCATCAAACATTCCCTCTGGGATTTCTTTTATATTTGTTGGAATTGTAACTTTTTCAAGTGCACAACTTGAGAAAACATTTTTGCCCCATTTTGTAATAGTATTAGGTATTTCAATTTCCTTTATATTACATTCGAAAAATGCATAATCACCTATTTCTGTGAGATTCTTTGGCAATGTAACTTTTTCAAGGTTATATCTGCTAAAGAACGCTCTGTCTTCTATTACTTTTACAGTATCAGGAATAACAATCTCCTTTGCAATCTTGCTGTCAGGATTGTATCCTTCGCCTTTTATAACATTGTTGGCAATTGTTGTAATTCCTTCAGGAACAACAAGTTTTTCACTTTTTCCTTCATAGCCTATTAAAACGTTGTCCTTTGAAATATACATTCCATTCTCAACTTTGATACTTGGAACCTGCTTTGCAATATTTTCCCATGTAGAAAGGTTTGTACGGTTGCAAAGGTTCACAACACTTTCTCCATCTAAGTCTGCGCCTGAAATTACTATATCCTTTCCAATATCAAATCTTTTATGATAATCTCCTGCCTGATATGCATTATAATCAATCTTCTTAACTGATGCCGGAATCCTTATCTTTTCAAGTTTGTCACAAACTACATAATCATCTCCATCAAAATGTCTTGCATAGAGAATTGACTGTAATGCAAATGTTTCACAACCTTCATCTATTGAAAGTTCCTTTGTTCCTGCTGATACTCTTACAAGAGTTTTTCCGTCCTTTGTGTAAATCATTCCTGACTTTGATGTATAATTCTTGTCATTTGCACTAACATCAAAAACATTAGAATTAACATATGTAACTGTCTTTAAATCAATACTTGTTGAAAAAGTTACTGTGTCAGCCATTGAACCGCCCATAATTGTTGCATAAGCGTCATCACCTTTTTTCTTTTTTAATGTATAATTTCCCGGTAATGTGATATTTTCTAACTGCTTACAATTTTCAAAAGCATCCTGACCGATTTCTTTTACTTTCTTAGGAATTGTTACTTTCTTAATTTTTGTTCCATTAAAACTATCAATTCCTATTTTCTTAACCGATTTGCCAATTGTTACTTTTGACAAGTTTTTGCACTTATAAAATGCTTTGTCTGAAACTGATGTTACACCATTTTTAATAACTACTTTTTTAACTTTCTTATTATTTTTGAAAGTCATTTTCTTAGGCATTTCACCTTTTCCTGATATTGTAAGTGTGCCTTTTTTAAGTGTGTATACTACCTTTGATTTTTTCCCTTTTGATTTAGCCATTACTGTTGGTGATGGATTAGCCAATGCCAAAACAGTTACTGCCATAGCTGTTGCAAATAAAAATTTTGATGTTTTCCTCATAGCTCCTACCTCCTTGTTTGTGTATCCTTCTTAATTTAATACTGATTTTTCATAGTCTTCCTTACTGTTGTTTCAAAGTCACTTTATTTTGCTAGCTTTCCTTGTGTCTTTACATATTAAACGAAGGGTTTTCAAAAAATATTGCATTTATTTTATTTTTTTATTTTTATTTAACACCAAATTATTTTATGCATAGAATAATACTGTAGAACAAAAAGAAAATGGAGATTTTTATGGACTGTAACAATTGCAATCAAAACGCAAATTGTTTTAATCATAACAATATGAATACGCCAAGAAACGGAAGATATAATCGTGGTAATTGTAACAGAATGATGCCATGTGGCAGACCTATGTCGGGACAGGAATGTGGATGTGAAATGAACAACAATGTGAGAGAACGAAATATGGATAACCCAAATCGTTGTATGGAACGCAATACTATGAATCACAGTGTCGGAAATGATAACCATAGATGTGGTTGCAATATGACTTATGATAATCAGGGTTGTTGTTGCAATATGAAACGGAACAATGAGGGTTGTGACCGTGGAACAGAACATGTCGACCATATGGCTCCCGGTATGTGTTTTGTTCCGTGGCAAAAATGGCAGGATGTTTATGACATTGACCAGGCTATAGGCTGTGGAACCATATTCAAGGAACTTTATAAACCTTATGTTGGAAGGGGATGTGGACGATGAAATGTGATATGAGTAAAGAAAAGCTTATGGATATTATTACTAAGGCAAGTTTTGCAATGGATGACGTAAAGCTGTTCCTTGATACACATCCCAATTGCATGGAAGCCCTTGAATACTATCACAAGGCGAAGGAAATGCGGGAAGAGGCGTGGGAAATGTACACCCACAATTTTGGACCTCTTTCGGCATATGATGTAGCTAATAAGGATTATTGGGACTGGAATAAAGGTCCTATGCCTTGGGAAGGAGGTAACTGCTAATGTATAATTATGAAAAAAGATTACAGTATCCTGTAAATATTAAAATCAAAAGTCCGAAAATTGCTCAAATAGTTTTGAGTCAGTATGGGGGTCCTGACGGAGAATCAGCGGCCGCAATGCGTTATATGTCACAGAAATTTGCAATGAAAAACCCTAAAGTTGCAGGTTTAATCAACGATATTGCGGTGGAAGAACTCGTAGTCTAACTATATCATTAGTATAAAGGGGACTATTTTAGCCCCCTTTTATACTTAGTTTCTTCTTTATTATAATAGATACTTAGCTTTCATATAACCAACTACACCATTATACTCAACTTTAGCATATCCTTTACTGATATACATTACATTGACTTTTGTTTTATTTGGAACTTTCTTTTTAAGGACTTTTGTTCTTGTTTTGTTCCAGATGTTCAATCCTTTCTTTGTTCCAAAAACTTCCTTAGTCCAAGTCTTTTTGAAATTATTAAACACACCATATTTTTTCTTTAATTTTGAAGGAGTGTCTCCCCATTTATCTAAATAGAAATGTGGAGTATCTACAGGGCTAACCCAGTCACCACCCCAGGCAAGGCCAACTTTCTTTGACTTGGCAATTTTAGCAACTTTTTTTATGCCTTTGTTGTTATATGTGTCATCAGTGATTCTTCCGTCTCCGTCTACATCATACTTCAAAGCAATGTCAAAAGCAATGCCCCACTGGTGCTGACTAGAATAATCACTTCCTTTCGCATTTGTTACAATCTTTCCTTTCTTGGTTCTTCCCTGAGCATACAAAGCGTCCTGCTCTGCCTTGCTTCTAAATCCCTGCGTAATAATAAGGTATATCCCTTTCTTTGCACACTGCTTTAAAAGTAAAGTTAACTTGTAATTAAGCCAAGGATGTAACTTTGTTCTGTCAATTCTAATATCGTGTTCTTTTTTCATTATTCTTCCTCACTTTCCACTTCCGGCAATCCTGCAACACTTGTTAACATACTAACCACTCCTGCTGTTGCAGAAATTCCAATTATTGAAACCCAATCAAGCTCTGTGATTAAATTTCCAACAGTAATTAATGATACTGCTGTCTGTGCCATTGTCTTAATTGCCCTAATGCCTGCTGCTTTAATCCATTTTTTGTTCATTTCAAAACTCCTTTCTACCTTATTGGTAATACCATTACTCTTTCGTGAATCTCTGTTCCTGTTCCATTCCCGCCCAGTGCATGATATGCCTTGTATAAATGTTCAAAATCATCCAAAGCCTCAACTGATATATGCTCCTGAGCTATGTACTGTTTGCCCAGCGTATATATCTTGTTATGCAAAATTGCAATAACTCCGTCCTTAATTAATTTATATGATGAATTTTTTAATTTGACATAATTAACTGCACTAACAAAAATTGCACCAATTAATGAAGGTATCCCACACAATGATAAAATCTGATAAAGTGTCATATGTTTTTTCCTCGACTTTCTCTGTTTTTGGGTATAAAAAAAAGACCTTTAAGGTCCTGCTCTAACATTTACTGTAACTTTCGTCAATCCACCATCCATATTGCATGAACCGGTATACACATTCCTTTTGAAATTGTTAAAGGTCCAGAAAATCCATAATAATTAAAAGATACTGTGCCCCCTGGATTAATTGTCATCATCCATCTGGCAGTTGTCTTATTTTTTATATCTCCCTGTTGAATAGACCATACATTGCGAGAAGGTCTCATATCCTCAGGAATGTTTCTAAATAAACTATCATGATCTGCAAAACTTGTTGAATTTGTTATAATTCCCACCAATTCTACAGTTTTCCCTACTCTTCTGATTTTAGGTGCATCAGTAGTGGACCATGCTGATATGCCATATCCACATTCAACTGATTTCCAGCCTGTATCATACACTTCTCCGGATGTTTCAATAAGGGTTAACTCCTGCCAATCCTTCCAGCCGGCATTTTCATAACGCTTATAAATCACATTGTTCTTTACATCAGGAATAAATATCTGAAACTTAGTTGATGTTTCCCCTTCAACATAAAGCATTCCCCAGTTAGTAACAGGTCTGTTTGTTCCTGCTGTTGTCTTTATGTGATACACTCCATTTTCTGTTAATGTATTCCAATCCACTGCTGATGTTATGGTTTTTGTACCCAAAAAAATTTTTTTGAGGTTAGACAGAAAACTGCCTAACCCCTCTTTATTTAGATACGTATTTTGTGTTTTTGCCATTATAACGCACCTCTTTTTTTAATTATTCTGTAATGCCAAATAATGCATTTATCTCTTTGTCTGAGATTGCTGTATAAGTAGTTCCTTCCAAAGTTGCCACTTTTGTTTTTAATGATGCAATATCATTCTTGTTTGTTGCTACCTGGCCATTTGCTAAAGCAGTAACTGCACCTGATTTTTCATAAGCTGTAGTTGCTGTGTACGCAGCACTTCCCAACCCTTTGACAGCAACATCTTTACCATCTACTGCAATAGTACCATTTACTGTTCCTGTTTTTACTGACTGAACTGCAGTATCAGCCTTTCCTAAAGAAGTCTGTACTGCTGTAGCTAATTTTGCCTTAGAAACATTACCATCAGCAATTTTAACTGTTGTTACAGCATTAGCTGCTAACTCATTAGCTCCAATAGAACCTGCCACAACAGAAGCACTAATTTCTCTTGTACTTGCATCAATTGCGATCTGAACCTGAGTAGCATTTGCTTTTGCCTTATAAATATCCACAAGTGTACCAACGTTAACATACATTTTGTCATTTGTAGCATTTGCTAATGTTAATACCAAATAAGTTCCGGCTGTTGTTGGTGCTCCGGTTCCTGTTGGAAGTGTCTGTGCAGTATAAGTTTTAACCTCACCACTGGATACAACCATATCCTTTGGAATGTCAATTGTTGCAATATTCTTTCCATTCTGTTTTAAAGTATAAGACTTAGACATTCCGGCTGTTGTTGTAGTAGTATCAACAGTAACTTCCCCTGCTGTTTTTGTATCACCTACAGCAGATTTAATTTCGTTTACTGCACTTACAAGGTCTGTTTTCTTAGATGTTGTTAAATTAGCCAGTGTTCCTATTTTATTTTCCGTATCTGCCTTTGCATCACTAACAGCTTTTGATACAGAACCTGCTCCTGTACCATTTAATGTTGCTATTGCATTCGTATTTGCCTTAACCTGACCATCTGCTAATTCTTTAACTTTTGTTGCCGCTGTTCCTGATGTTTCTTTTGTGTCAATTAAACTTTTTACCTGTTCATTGTAAGTTTTTAATCCTTCAAGATCTAAATATTTCTTTTCTGTTGCCATTTCTTTTCTCCTCTTCTACTTAAACATTTTATTTATATCTTCATTTGAAACTGAATTTATAGCTTCACCTACCAGTACATACTGCCTGTTTTCTTCATCCCATACGAAAATGTTTTTTTCAGACATGTTTATGTACAATGAATCGTCTGTTCCTTCACTTGGAAGAACATACTTCTTTACTATCTGACATTGCTCTTTTCCTGTTAACTGCACCCACTCATTATCATAAAACCAAAGATACCCTGTTTTTTTTACATAGTAAAAGCATTCTGATACAGCCTGTAAGGATTTCCTTTCCTCTTCTGTTTCAAGAATGCTTATACTATCATAAAACGTTCTCCTGTCATTTAAGTCGAACACAATCCGCCCCTTATCTTTTAAGAAAATAAGTTGTCCGTTTTTTATTGCAATATCCTGTAACTTGTTTAATTCAGTTCCAATAATAGATAACAAGTGTTTGTTTTCATTCATAATCTAACACTCTCCTATATCTCTGTTATATAAACTGAACCACTTCCTTCAATCTTCTTCACTATGTCTTCTTTGTCCTGTTCTGTCAAAACATAGTTACTTCCATTGAATTTTCCATTATCAGCATCTTCTCTCACTGACTTTGCTATTTCTTTTGTTTCCTCCATAATGTTTTCAATTTGTTGTCTGAAACTTGGCTCATCATCAGTGAAAACTACTTCTCCAGGTCTTGCTCTTGGTTCCACCGGAATAATAAGCTTTTTCATTGTTGTTTCCGAATTACTGTCTATGTATTGAATATACAAGACAATTTCATTTCCCTGTTGCACAAAAATATCAGGTATTTCTACCTGGCCATTTACAACAATTTTGTTTTTTGTCATTTCTGTTGCCCAATTGGAAAATTGTACTTCCGCACCATCCGGAACATCAAGGAATTTTATTTTTTGTCCCTTGTCATACTGATAAAGCATTGGTGATTCCAAAGTATCGTGACCTTCAAACTCAATGGTAATCACATTTTTTTCTTTAATTGCTATCATTCGCTTCCTTCCTTTCCATTTCTTTAAATTTTATTTCAAAATCAACAATCTCCTCTCTTAGACTGTTAATTCTATCACGTATGTTCTGTCTTTCTGAATGGAGCTGTTCCATGTCATATGGGATTTCAATGTTCATAAGACTATACTCATAAGATTTTATGATCTTGTAATCTCCATCTGAAAGTTGTTTTTCCAATGAACTTAACTCCATCTTTTTTTCCATCATTTCATCATAGAAATGCATTTTTTTAATGTACGCTTCCTCTTCCGCTGTAGCTTTTCGCTCAACTCCTGCATCTATTATTATCATTTGCTCCAATCTCCTAATCGTTCTTTGCTTCATATTCATCTGACAGTGCATTTATTCCTGACATTGTCTTGTTAAATATGATTGACTGCACGTTCTGCCTCGTTATTACAGGATTGCCATCTGCATCAGAGGACCACTTATCAACATCAAAAGTTACATAATCGCCAAGCTCCAAGAATGGAAGACCCAGTGATTTAGCCTTGAATGGTGCAAACTTAATGGTAAAAGGAATCTTTGGCTCAATCCATCCTTTTCCAACATTGTTTGCCACATCTAATAACAACTGATAACTTGATTTATGTGAACTGTAAAGTGGTGAGTATGTAATGGCAAGATTATTCTTTTTATTCTCTCCATTTAAAAGTGTGCCATTCATATCCATAACCTTCCAGCCATTGTTTGAATACAAGCTGTCCTGTAATTCTATGCTGTCCTGCTCGTACAACTCTGTGATGTTAATCATTCCTGACGGATGATAAAGTTTATTTTTCTTTTTCCAACAATCTGCAAAAAACTCACTTTCAGGAGTCCACGTTGAATCAAACTCACCTGTTGATAAATATTTTACTGCTTTAAATGTTTTTAAAAATTCACCATTAACATTTGAAACCTGAATTGTGTAATAAGATTTACCTGTTTCATCCAAATCGTGCAGCATTACTCTTCCGCTTCGTCTTAATGATATAGTTTTTAAATTTCGCCCAGAATATTTATTTACTGTAATCTCAACTCCAAGTTCTTCTGCCAACTTATCATCAAAAGAGAACTCAATGTAATAACAATTTCCCATCACATCCGGAGTTTGAAACAATACATCTTCCTGTGGATTGTTAAAGCTAACATCTGCTGTTAAAAGTTCACTTGGATATGTACTCTTATCCACTATTTTTTCATAATAACTTTCTTCGCCATAAGAATTAGTGAACTTAACCACATTACCAACGCTATACTCTGTAGCTGAATTAAACTCACCCTTATAATTGGAATCGGCTGTTGTCGTTCTTTTTTCTGAATTTACAAACTTATAATCAAACTCACCTGTTGTTTGGTCGATAACCCCGCAAACACCATTCATATTGCAAATCCATTGCAATAATTGAAGTGCAGAATAATCTTCATTGAATGGACCTATTTTTAAATCTATTACATCCATTGGCAAACTAATGTTATAGAAATCTTTCTGATTTATTCCAATTTCAGAAAACAAATCATTTCTTAAATGAAAAACTTGTAAATCATTCGGAAAATATTTTTCAAGTTTTTCAACATATTCAGGTCCATTTATCGTTGGAGCTACACCAGTTGGTGGTATTGTTAAATCTCCTGAAGCCACTTTCACAATATTACAGGCTTGATAAAAACTATCTATATAGTCCTGTTTAAAATGATAATATCCTTTAGTTTCCACATTATTTGAATCAGTATATGTACCATACACAGTCTGGTCTTTTTTATATGTCGTTTTTAACTTGTATGAACCCTGATAAGAATATGGATCTACCATTCCCATTCCATACTCATCCACCTTATTCATCCAATCCTTAATTGATTTTTTCTGATAATCGTGTAATTTATCATAGGCTATCAATTCACTATATCTTGGATCTGAAGCCTGTCTTGTAAAGCTTTCAACCTTTCCCCTGAATATGATAATGTCTTCTGTATTGGATGTATCAACATAACCATACAATCTTTGACATTCTTCCAATTCATCAGGATATAATTCATTTTTGCAAGCATTCGTCAATTCATATATTTTCAGGTTGCTTACAAATTCCTTGAATGCATCTGTGTCTGTTCCTGAATAGCTTATTTCTGCAAACCACCCCTTTAACGGATAGTTACTTCCAACAGGATAATGTTGTGGCATAATAATATCTGTTGTATTGTTAAAATCCCGTACCACATAATAATACGGACCTCCAGTGTACCAACATCTAATGGTCATGCTCACACCATCAAGAACCTTTTCTGATGTAAGAATTCTTATCCCGATAAAATTATCCGGTTCTCTTCCAAAAATGTTGTATTTCTTATCAGTTTCATTGTATACAATGTAAGAACTGCTTACTTTTGTTCGTTTGATATTTTCTGTTTTTTCATCAGAAACATCATCGGAATAAATATAATATTCCTGGTCAAACTTTACTATGTCCCCTGACTTGTAATTTGTTCCCTTAACCCATTCACCCTTGTAAGAATCATCCTTTACTGACAAAGTGGCTATGATGTCCTGACCTGTAATGTCTGTATCATAGTCAAATGTTGTAAGATTAAACTGAGTTGAGATACAGCCCTGTAGCATCAAATTTGAATCACTACAAAGACTGCCTGTCAAACTCATGCTTTCTTCCTGAATGTTTGCATTTGTGATTGGAGTTAAATTTGAATTATTCGGAAATGTGATTGTTAACTTCTTTGGAACATTCTGCTCTGTATATGCTCTTATAGTATCTTCATTTACATTTAACATTGGTGCTCCTTTCTAGTACTCTATGAATGCATATCTTATTGATTTGTATTCAATGTCAGGCTTACTTCCTTTGACTATTTTCTTTATCTCATAGTCTATGTCAGGAATATATGCTTTCATTTTTTGGTATTTCAACTCTTCATTATTCCAATATTCAACACTTACTTTTCTTTCTGCATTATTTATCAGAGCCTTGTCTATTATCTGTTTGATTTTTCTCAAATCCTTTAAATGCAATCCATCAATTGTGGTAAATTCAACTTTTGTTTTAAAGTTCGGAGAAGTCTGACGAATCAGATAATTGTTTGAATTTCTGTATGCTTTTAATTCAGTTCTTTGGTTGTCCGTTGATTTGTAGCTTTCCAGTGCTATGTATTCAGGTGGAAACTCCACGTCGTTTAACTTAATTAAATATCCCTTAAAATCTGCCATACTACTCCTTTCATCAGGTCCATACAGGTTTTCCTGTTCTTCTCTGCTCCTGAACCACTTCCTGCTTAACCATGTTGAATACTCCTCTTGAATCCTGCTGCACAATGACATTAACCTGCATGTTTGAAATTGCATTAAGTAAGTCTTTATCAGAAATACCTGTTGTGTTTTCACCCTGCACCTGTCTAAATGCGTCCACGATTGTTGATAATGGAGATTCAATGTTAACACCTTTTTTCTGATCACCCAACACTGCCATAAATTCATTGTTTGGTGGAATGACTGCTCCTTGTGCTAAATGCGGGACATATCTGTCTTGTTCAGCTATTTTTTTAATACTCAGACCAAATTGCTTTATACCTGTCATTTTCTGAAACCATTTAGGTGGAGATATTTTTATTTTGTTAAGCATGTCAATTGCTGAATTTAGTCCTCCCACAATACATTTAATCATTTTATTTATAAAGTCCAATATCATATTTATTGGCGACTTCACAACCGCTACTATTCCGTCCCATATTCCTTTAAATATTTTTTTAATGCCTTCCCAGGCTTTCTTCCAATCTCCTGAAAATACTCCACCCAGGAAAGTAATTATTCCCGAAAGAACTGTTGTTATACTGTTTACCACACCTTTTATGGTATTGAATGCTGATTTAAATGCACCTGCAAATGTATTTACAATAAAGGTAACAAATGGCTTCATCTTGTCCCATACTGCCTTTATTCCATTCCAAATATTATTTAATATAGGACTTATTGCTTTCCAAACTGCTGTCACAGCTGACTTTATGTCATTCCATGCTTTTATCCAGAAATTTCTAAATGCTGACGACTTATTCCACAACACTACAAAGGCTGCGACCAACGCTGTTATTACAATAATTACCTTTGCCATTGGATTTAAGTTCATTACAAAATTGAGAGCTTTTTGTGCAACACTTAAAAGTTTTGTTGCTGCTGTCTGCAATCCTGTCTTTATTGTAGCAATTACCACTTGAGCATTATTCTTTACCCAAGCTGCTGTGCTTTTTATCAGAACTGCCGTTATATCCCTTAAAACTCCTAAAGCTCCTGACATATTGCTAATAAACTGTGCTATTTTCATTCCTGCCATTGCTGTTCCAAGGGCAATAAATGCCGCCTTAACAGGAGTTATTCCGTTGTTTAATAATCCGGTCAATGTTCCCTTTAATAAACCAAAACTTGCAGTAATTGCATTGCCTATGATTGTAAACACTCCGGATATGATGCTTTCCCAATTAATGTTTCCCAGAAATGTACCTATATCCTTTCCTATCTTGTCCCATTTCACTTTTTGTAAGAATGTGCTTATTTCCGTTAATGCGCCGACTACAGCTATTCCAATTGTTTGTCCTAATTCTGTCCAATTAATGGCTTTAAAAAACTTATTAACTGTTTTGGCTATTCCTTCTGCAAAACTGCCCCACGCATATGTGGTAACAAATCCATAAGCGGTGTCTATTGCTCCCTGTACTGCATTTCCTAAAGTCTTTCCCAGTAATCCCCACTTAAAGTTTTGAACAAATGAGTTAATTGATTCACCTATGAATGTGCCAAACTGTTTAAAATCAAATGTTGTTAAAAACGTATATGCAAACCTAAGTCCTGTATTTAATGCCTGTGCAACTGTATTTCCCAGTGTTTTTGCCAAATCCATTACAGAAAAGAAACCATTTAAGGTCCTTGCCAGTTTTGAAGCTATGTCAGAGGCTGTTTTCTGTATGCTCTTCCACTGTATCTTTTTTAATGCATTATTTAACTTGTTTGCTACAAGCTTTCCTATGCCTTCCCAATCTTCTGATTTTATCAGTTTCTTGATTTGGTCAACAATTGGTACATCCATAGCCTTTGCATTAAATATCGGAGCAGATGTTGAACCTGATCCACTGCTTCCACTGTCAGAACCTGAATCAGTATCCTGCATTACATTTAATTCATCATATGATGCCAACTGCTGTTGCTTTGCCTTTGCATTCTTTTTACTTGCCTTTGTATTCTTATCTGTAGCCTGTGTGTTCTTATAAAGACTTTTTGCCATTGCTGTACTCTGTGCTATTGTCTTTCCAAATATTGAAGACATTACATTGGCAAGATAATTTGAAAATGTAACAAATGCAGACAACACACTTTTAATTGCCGGCAATACAAAGTTGTATAAAGGCGCAAATGCTGTTAACAGATTTCCCTTAATTTGAGCAATTAAATTTGACATTTCACCATCTGCTGATATTACATCCTGAAATGCAGTTCTTAATGCTCTTAGTGCCTTGGTCATCATTGAAAATACAAACACTCTTTTGATCATTCCACCAAGTTTCTTTCCCAGTCCGTCAATTTTTCCTCCTACATTTCCAATAAGATTAGGAACCATATTTAATTTTTTTGTTAATGAATTGCCAACATTTCCTGCGTCCTTTCCAAACTTTCCAAAATTCTTAATGACTCCCAGTAGCTTAGAACCTAATCCCTTAACAGATGAGTTTACCTTTTCAGACATTGATGTGCCTGACTTTCCTGCATTTTCTTCTTTTTCTGCCAGTTCACCAATACGCTGTTTCAAAACATTAACTTTTCCCTGTGCATTATCGACATTCTGAGAAAACTTGCTAAACTTTTCTGTATCACTGCCTAATTTAAACTTCTTGCCTTCCTCATTGAGTCTTGATACCTCTGATTCAGCAGCTTCCAGTTTTTTATCAACTGTATCAATGTCATACTGCATTTTCTTGTATGTCTGGCTATTTTTGTTTCCACCTGTCTCCTCAAATTTTTCTCTTTCATCTAACAGCTTAAGAAATTTCTTTGTTAAGGTGTCTACTTCTTTCTCTGCTGCAACATACTCTTCTGTTTTTATCTCTGTATTGGCAAACTCTTCTTTCTTCCTTGTGGCATTCTCCAATTCCACTTCTGCTTTTCGCAGTTGCTCTTCCAATGACATCATCTTGCTGGAAGTTTCAGAAGTGTCCACCTTTAAGGCATCCTTAATGATTCCACCCAATGATTTGATTGAACCTTTTAATCCACTAACAGATGAACTCATATTCTCTAAGCCTTCTTTAAAATCTGTATCATCTATTTTCGTATCAAAATTTAAATATCCATCTGCCATATCTTCACCCACAAAAAAAGACCACTATATTCCAAGTAGCCTTTTTAACTCTTCTTTTTCCTTTAGTTCTTCCTTTGTGTACCTTGTCTTTAGGTCCACCATTTCCCTGTTTTTTCTATAAAATTCAGCTTCATGCTTTTCAAGTTTCTTATGCTTTAACTTCTTTTGCCTTATGTTTACAACATCAGCAAAAAGACCTTCACCTATTCCCATGTAGTAACCTAAGAAAGTCCACCAATGCATGTATTCAAAAGACCTTACTTCTGTTCCTGCAACTTTGTTTACTGCTGAAAATATAAGCTGTTCATCTTGCTCCCAGTCCATCAGTTTGGGTTCATTGTAATCAGAATCTTTTTTTGAATCATTCATTTCCATAAAGTTCATTGCCTTTTCATAAGCTTCCATATACAACGAACTGTCCATTTCATCAATGTTCTTATAGATTATCCTTAAACATACAATTGCCTTTTCCTCAACTGACAAATTCTGGTCATTAAATGCAGCAAAAACATTTAAAATGTCCCTGAAGTCTGTTCTTATCGGTTCTTCCTTTTCGCCAACCTTTATTGTTTTAGGTAATTCACCTATCATTTCTTATACTTCTCCGTATACTTGCTCATTCTTTTTTCTGACTTCTGCATTTCATACTTAACTTCTTTTTCAACAATAGGTACAAGAGCTTCAATTACACGCATAAATAAAAATTCTCCACCAACCAATGAGATTGGAGACTGATGATTAAATATTATGTCATGCACATTTGCATTAAATATTGAATCAATCTTTTCGTGTACTACCTTTTCTGCTTCTCTTAAGTTGTTGGTAAACTCCTCTTCATTACCGTCCTTAAGCTTTTTCTCCAATGCTTCAAAATCTGACAATGTGTCTTCCATTCTTGTAAGAATGCCAAAATCCTTTGGGTTAAATCTTATTACCCTGTTTTCATCATTATTTATTGCAAATTCCTTATATCCTTCATCAAAACTAATACTCTGCATTTATGTTTGTTCTCCTCTCTCTGCTTTTAATTAAATAAAGGGGCACTTTAATATGCCCCAAATAAAATTATTTAACTGCCTTATCTGACTGTGTGCTCTGTGAAGCTGCTTCTGTGAATGTTGGTGTTCCACTTGCAATCTTAACTGTTCCCTCTTTTCTGTTACCATTGAATGTAACATCAAAAGGAATGTTAATTCCACCCTGAGAGCCACCATAACTCTGTGGCTTAACTACACAATCCTCAATCCAAGCTTTGTGTGTTGCTTCTGAATCACCTTCAATCAGCACTTCAAGAATCTTAGTCTTGCAAGCATCACATGTAAGACGATTCATAGCAATGTTTCTAAGATTGTCATAAATTGCATCATCAGGATTTGCATAATATGGATCTGCACTCATGCTTGGCTCATATCCATTGTCATTTACTGATGTTTCATCAAGAATGTTTTTTACTGTTTCAGTATCAGGATTTAATTCAACCGACATGTCCTCAATGTCTTTACCAATCAAAAACCATTTTGGTGCACCTGTACCACCGAAACTTGCATCAATGTAATGCGCTAAATAACTTCTTTTTAATTTCATTTACATTTCCTCTCTTTCAACTGTGTAAGTTGCATATATCTGTAACTGATACATGCATCCATCATTTATGTCACCAGTGGGAATCTGAAACAACATTGCATTTGCACATTCCACTGATTTCAATTTTCCTTTTCTCTTAACATTATCAACAACCACATCCAAGTCATAAGAGTTTTCATCCAATGATTCCAACCAATAGGATAATTCCAACAAAAAAGTGCTGTTTGAAAGTCTGTCATAATCATTAAATGCCTGATTGATTGCATACAAAACAAAACTGTGTCTTCTTGTCTGATTTCCCAGAATGTCTTCCTTTACCTTTGTGTCTCCTGTTGAAGAAAGTCCAAAGTTAACATCATCATTCTTTGTAAAATCAACGTGGATTTTGTTAGTAAACTCTTCAATCTTTGGATAATCTGTTAATATCTTTTTAACAAGTTCTATAATGTTCATGTATTATTATTCCTTCCCATAGCTATTGCCATTGCACCTTTTAATATGTCCTCTTTATGGTCTGCTTTCATTCTTTCAAACCATAGCTTTCCAGCCTGTGGATGTCTTTCCGTTGAGTAAGTAAGTGGTCTGCCTGTTGGTGTTTTATGTGGTGGTGACCAATAACCGGTTATGATTCCATTTTCCTTTATTGGAACGTTAGGCCCATATACTTCACCATAATACAAATATCTTGCATAAGGTGAATTGTACTGTATCTTTCCACTGCCTATCACTGTTCCGGCTGTTGCAGACTGTATCATTGCTCCTGTATCCATTGGAGTGTACGGAACCATTAATCTCAACACTTCACTATCAACAAACCGTTGAACCGGACTTCCTTCTTCCAACAATTTCTTTTTCTCATTGATTGCTCTTTGAAAATCCGAATCATCAAATCTGATTACATCTGTCATTTCTAATCACATCCCAACTCATAATGCCACATTCTTCTGTTTCCTATTAAGCAGGGTTCTATTGAAGATATTGTATAAACCTTATGCTCTGTTCTTAATTTTCTGTAACTTTCAGAACTTGCCCTTTCTGATGTTTCATCAAACCTTACAGAACACTTGCCTATCACTATCAAATCACCTGTTTTAAATGGCAATTCCTTTTCTGTTGGAACTGCAATAAACAGAGAATGGGACTTTTTTTCTCCATCCTTACTGTCACTGGAATTAGACTGTTGTTCCAAATAAACATTATAAAAATTGCTTTTAAACCCTTTTTCCTTTTCATAATGAGTAATGACATTGTTTGTAATCATTTTAACACCCCCTGTACAAAAGTCCTGTTCTTCCAAGCCATTTATGTACAATGTTGGTCACTTCTTTGTCATACCTTTGTTTCATGTTCTCTGTGGATTCATAGGTTACAGAATAGTTCTTTATTTTTTCACTTGAAACACCACTTGGCTTTTCGCTTATTCCATTCTCATATGTATTAATGCATTCAACCAATTCGCAGCAACAATTCTGAACTTCATCTACTATCTCTGCATTTTCCTTTAATCTGTTGAATGTATACATGTCTATGATTCCCTGAGCCTTTATCAAAAGTTTGTGGAAGTCGGCAGATTCAACCACCGGCTTTCCACAACAATATTCATTAGCATAATATGAAAAGGATGTATATCTCCTATACATATTACTTAGAAGCAATCATTGTAACTGCTTCTGTAATATCAGCACTGTTAACGGTAATTGTGCCTGATACCTTAATCTTACCTGTTGCTGTTACTGCATATGGATATGTACCCGGTCTAAGATTAAATTCGACACTACCATTTGCATCTGTCTTAAGCTTTGAGCCATTAACATCTACTCTTGCTCCCTTAATTGCAACAGGGCTTGATTTTGTATCATCCTTTACAGTAAATGTAGCCTTATGTGTTGTTACAGGTGTTGCAGGTTCAAGATATGCAAAAGGACATCCAACTCTATCCTCATCAACTCTTGTTGCAGGATTTGGAAGTGCCCAACCAATTCTGAACACAACTCTAAGAGCAATCATGTCCTGCTGTGCAAGGTTGTACACAATTTCCTTTGTTGATGGATCCTGAATTACACCTTCTGTTAAAATCTTTGTAGTAACATCCTGTCTGATTGAATATACTGCCTGTGAGAAATCTCCTGCTACTAACTGTGCAATTGAATTATTGAATGCTCCATTAACAGGGAACTGCATAGGTGTTCCATCAAGTGCATATGATGTTGCATCCTGCATTGACTTAACAAAAATTGGATTGCCTGTAGTGTCCTTAATGCTTCTTAACTTAGCCTTCATGTTAGTTGCTGCAATAACTCCACTTACTGCATATCCATCATCTTCAACCTTAGCAAACACTCCATCTTCGCCAAGAATCTTGTCATAATAGTTTGGTGTTGAACCAACTGCAACATTGTTTCCTGACTGTCTTGCCAATGTAATGATGTCATTCTGCCACTCTGCCGGTCTGTTCTCACCAAAAATGATTGCACTGTCAACTCTCTGACCGATTGCTTCAATTACTCTTGGTGTAACTTCTCCCATAATGTCAAACTCTGCATCATCAAGAACCGCTTCAGGAATTGGTACGATAACTGCAAGCTCTGCTGCTGTTAACCATACATTATCCCAAGCCTGTTTTGATGTCTGCTTCATTCCTGTGTCACCATTTACCCAGTATGCTGTAGGTAAAAAGTCTAACACTCTGATTCTTGTCTGTTTTGATGTCATGTTAGGCAACTTCTTTGCCATAGCCATAAATGTTGATGATTTTGGTACATCCTGTGTAATGGCTTCCACTACCTGCTCACGGATAATCGCTTCCGCATTCTCTCTGTTAATAATCTCTGTCATTTTTAATCTCCTTTTCTCTGTTTATTCTTTTCCAAATAAGCTTCTTATTGCTTCATTTGCTCTTGTCTTTTTATCATCAGAACCACCACCTAATGGCATTGGTCCAGGTGTTGGTCCAACAACGTATGGAACTTTCTTGTTTGGTTCAAACAAATATCCCTGTTCCTTAACCATTCCATCAAGAGCTGTTCTTATGTCCTTGTCCTGATTCTTGCTGGACTTAAGAGCTTTCACATCAAGAAACGGCATGATTGCCTTAATGTCTCTGGCCTTGTATTCGCTAGCAATACCCTTAACCAAATCATTAAAATCTCTGTCTGCAATACTCGCTTCATATTCAGCCTTGTTGGTTGCAAGTTCGTTTGTAAGATTTGTAATTTCACCTCTTAACTTTGCAACATCCACACCTTCAAAACTCTTAAGTTTATCCTGTGTTTCATTTAACTGATTTCTTAATGTTTCAACTTCTCCCTTAGCCTTTTCAATATCGGCTCCGTTTTCATTCATAATCTTTTCGATTACATCTTTTTCCAGTCCTAAGTCTTCTAAGAACTTTCTTTTCATATTTAAACATCCTTTCCGTTACGCTTTTATACGTGGTTGCTTCACTTACTTTTATGATATTTTGAACACTTTTACGTCTTATTCAGGACCATATAAAAAAGACAGTCCTAAGACTGCCTGATTAACTATTTTTTATTTCTGCTTACCTGACTTGGCAAGTATTATGATTGTTATGCATATGAGCAATGTTATCTGCACAGATGTTGCCATAATGTACCTCCTTTACTATTTTAGGGTATAAAAAAAGAACCTATCTCTAAGTTCCTTAATTATCTACTATTAAATTTATAACCCCGGTGTTATCTCCTTAATGCCTTTGGCTGCATTATAGATTTTTCTCATTATGGAATTTTCCTGTAAGTATTCCAATCCCTTTAATGTGATTCGCATATTATTACATTCCACAATGGTTTCTCCTGTAATGTTTGTACTAACTCTTACACCTTTGATATAACCAACATCAGCCATCATTTCTATGTAACGCGACCAACGTTCCTTTGATACACCAAGTGCTCTATAATCGATTATTGATATGTCAAATTCAGGTAAATCCATTGCTTTTTCCAAGGTTGAAAGAATCTTGTACACCGCTTTGAAATTATCCATAATACCTCCTTTGGAACATAAAAATACCACCTAGTCCTATGACCAGATGGTACTTAGGAATTTAAACTTTCTGCAAAATCCCATTGTTCTTTTCTTAAATGTCTATATTTTTCTAATTTCTCAAATACATCATCTGGTGCTCCGTCAATTACTTCATATCCTTTCTCATTAGAAAAACTTAAGTATGGTTCTATTTCATTCCATATCTTTTCCATTTCTGGTGTTTTTGGTAATCTCATTTAAATCACTCTCCTAGTAATTTCTTTACTCTGTATTCTGTATATGTTTCATCATACTTTCCTTCCTCAAAGTTATCTGAAGCATAACCACTAATTCTGTTAATATTGTACCCCTTGTTAATAAGTTTATCAATCTTTTTCTTTGATTTATGTCTAATCCAATATAGATATTCACTACTGTCGATTATTTCTCCATATCCAATCCTATATGATTGTGCATCCATCCAGTGTATATACTCATGTACATACGTACTTAATACATTTTTAGGACATGCTGCATCTTTTTGCAATTCCAATAACTTTAATCTGCTTCCTATTGTCCTATCAATATAAAGTACATTTTTTACTGCATTATATGATGCCAAAGCTCCTGTTTGCATTTCTGAACTGTTTATTATTACAACTCTTGGTAAATTATCAACGTCACTTATTTTTAACTTTTTCAATGATTCAGATATGCTTAAATCAATGGTATGCAGTTCCTTTGGTTTAAGTCTGATATTATTAGAAACATATATGTTATTTTCTGCTGTTAGCACTTTATAAGTTGATATATTAATACGTCCCCTGTTTATCTCTGATACGTTGCTTTTATCTAAATTAACAGGTTTGTATGATTGTTCGATCATATTTTCTTTACTTATTTTGGTGTTTCCAATATCCTTTAACCCATCAACATTAACTCTGTCTCTGTGTTCACGTAATCCCATCTTTTCGCTGAAATCACTATATTTCTTTGATAATGTCTGATATTTACACTTTGCAGCTATTACCTCGTCTGAATCATCTGCTAAACCTGATTGCTTTAATAAGCTAATATCCTGCCTGTACTTTCTCATTGATGTTTCAAGTCTGCGTTGATATTGGGTGGCTTCATACTTGTTGTATTCCTTGCCATTGTACTCTTTTTTTTCGTTTTCCTGCCTGTTTAATTCTTCAAGCTGTTCATCTGTATATGTTCTAACAGAAATGCCGGGAATGAACGGATAAAATGTGTGTCGGCAGTTTGCTCCACACAAGCCATCAACTTCACCATAACCTGTTTCTCTTATGAATGACTTATAAAGTACTCCTGCTTCTATTTTCTCTGCATTTGGGTTTGCTCTGTCCCAATAGAATACTCTTCCCTGCCATACCTGATGTGTAGGTCTTGCAGTTGAATGCCAGCTTGTTTCAACGAACTCAGTATCAAGTTTCTGCATGTTGTCAGAATTTATTTTACTTGTTACCTGATTGACACCTGTAAGTATTGCTCTTCTTGCAGCAACATCTATTCTTGTGGATATTCCTGAATCATAATTAATGCTTCTTACTCCACTCCTTGTCATTTCATCAGTAACTTTTCTGATAATGCTGTTATAGTCAAACGTTCCGTTAAGCACGTGCATAAATGCATTGTCCATTGTATCCTTAAAATAATCATCAACTGTCTTGAATGTTTTTCTGCCATTTGGTTGTTTGACAGCAAATCCCATTGTCCTAGTGATGTTTTTCAACTGCTTTGCTGTTTGTTGCTTTGTTGCTTCTATTAATTGCTGCAATGCCATGTTTTCCTCAAATGGTATGAACTCCTGACCTACTGCCTGATATAAAGATTCATCTCTTAAATATCCTTCCTTTAAGGTATCAGAATATAATTGTTCTATTTCTGTATCACTTAAATTCAAGGCTTCCTGAATGTGTTTTCTTATGTCAGTCTTGTCAGCTCCCATATTGTACAACCTATTTAATTGCCAATCTGCTGTCCTTGTAATCTCACCAGTCTCTGCAATTCTTCTGATAATGTCATTCATGATGTCATTTTCCAAGCCTGCATATATTTCTTCAATGTTCTTTGGAAATAACTCTAATTCATCTGACTTGTACACTATTCATCATCTCCTGATGTATCATCCGGCTGTCCTGCCAGTTTCTGCATTGCAATCTCTTCTGTTTCTCCATACCATTTCATTCGGTACTCAACCAATGTCATTGCTCCCATAGCCACATCTGCTCTATCCGTCTGACGTGCCTTTTCTGAATCAACAACTATGCTATCATCCCATTCAAATGAAGTATTTATCTCTCCTTCCGGTGCCAATCCATAAATGCTTGTCCAGAAGTCCATAGCTTTTATAAGGTCCTCTAACGCATTTTGTAAGGCATTCTGTGTATCAGACACCATTGAATAAGAACGTTGCTTACTGGTTTTTATTTCCTCTGCTGTCTTATCAACATTGTTTGGATCAGAAAGAGTTCCATATGCAAGATTACAATCAAACTCAACTCTCTTAAGCTGATTGTTAAATCCGTTATATAAACTCTGGTCCCTGATGTCAGGTGAGTACGTGTCTATGAATGGCTTGTCTACTGCTCCTGAACTGTAATCAAGAGTTCTGTATAATCTGTCCTTTCCTCCCGGATATTCAAACTTGTCTGTATTCTCATTACGTTTTAACAAGCTTTCAGCAATATGTATTGCAGCTTCCTTTGATACATACTCCCAATCAATCTGCGAATATCTTTCATCTGCAATCTTGATTGAATCCACTGCCTTAGAATAAACAGAAACACCTATGGGTGATGTTGAATCAATTATGTTTGCCAGCGGAACTTTAAAGAATCCTATTGGTAATTTGTCAACATTCTTAAACTTAAGTTCACTTTCAAGCATGTTCCACTTATCAACATAACTTATTGGAACCTCAGTCCCCAATACTTCTGGGTTAGTGCTAACAAAAACCAGGTTAGTTATGGTCAATTCATCATTCTCTATGGTGTTTCTTTCTAATCTTGTATATATTTTTTTGTTTTTTCTAAACTGTTCTGTAAAAATGCAATCAGTTACATTTCCTGAATCATCAAATGACACCGGGAAGAAACAATCTGCCTGTATGTATTGGACTGCAATACCATTACTTGTTATGTATGGCTTAAATACAAGACTGCCTTTTGCACATCCATATTCAACATACCTTCTAAGACTTTCCAGAACCTTTTTATAATATGGCTCTATGTATTCTGCTCTTTCACTTCCGGTACATTCACTCTTAAGTTCAAGGGTTACAAGTCTTGCAATCTCCTGTGATATGCTTGCAGGAAGATTGCAGCTTTCTGTTTCTCCCTTTATCCAGGGTGCCTTGCCTTTGTACATTGCATTCCATAATTCTATGTGTCCTGACATTACTGTAAGATATGACAAATCTACAGGATTATCAGAATGTTTATTTAATACTTTCCCTATTTGGGTAACCATGTTTGAATATCTCATACCTTACACCTCTACTCATACTTAATAAATCTGCTTATATCCCTTTCAAATGTATATTCGAATGCATCAAGCGAATCAATGTCACTTGTGCCATCATCCAATCTTTCATCAGATGTTAAGTTCTTTGGATTCCACAATGCTCCACATAGTGCATTCTCCAATGACTTGCAATGCTGTCCTATGTACTTGAATCTGCCCTGTCCCATCATTCTTTGAACGAATCTTATTCTGTCATTAATTGGTATCTTCATTGCGTTTTCTATTCTTAGCCAGCCTAATCCATTCTTTCTTGAAGTACTTCTTAATCCGGCTATTAGTGTCTGCTCTGCACTATCGCAGTACACGTGTGTTATGTGTCCATACAAATTCAAGACCTTTAAACAAAAGTCAACAAACAACTTTCCAAGCTTTTCAGGATCTATGTCATTCTGCGAGCAATCAATCCATTCTGATGCCAATGGAACAATATCCATATATCCTCTTGTATATCCTGTGGCACAAAATGCGTGTCCTGAACCACTACCACCAAAGTCCACACCTATGTTAATTTCCATTATGTTTAATGGTTTTTCATAAACCTTAAACGGATTAGGATTCTGTGTCTGTGCATCATTAAACAATTTGTATACTGCTCCTTCTGCTGCCACCCATAGACCTCTTATGTATCTGTCATAATAAACAGTACCCCTATACTCATTGCATAGGTTTTCAACAAATTCCTTTGGCAAAAAAGGATTATCAAATATTGTGTATTGCTGGCAATATATGTCTGCATCAGAATCAAGGAATCTCTTAAACCAATGACTTGGATTGTCCGGGTTACACGCTCCATCAAAACAACTGTATGGCTTATCAAGACGTGACTTTAATAATTCAAAGACTTCCTTGTTCCACTCTGCAACTTCATCACCATAAACATATTTAAGTGATGAACCTCTAAGTTTTGATACCTGACTTACTTTCTCAGCTCCAAGACAATAGGCATAATCTCCAAAAATACTAACAATGTTGTTTGAACCTATGTCTCCAATCAAGTTAGGGCCATATATTTCTCTCATTGGTTGCAAAACATTTCTTTCAATGGTTCCCTTTGATACTCCTATGATTGCATTTAATCCATCCTTGCCAACTCTTTCCCTTATTCTTGACGGAATGGTATATAAGTTATCCATATAAGATTTTCCTGAACGGGTTGCCCCGGTCTTTACGTTATATCTGTGATTTGCATTCCTTACAAATTCCATCTGCTTATCACTTAGAACCATCTTTGTCACCTGCCTGTTTTTTAATCTGCATCAGTAATTCATCCACTCTTGATATTTCTTCCTCACTAGCCTTACCTGTTGCCCTGTCAACCTGAACATTGAGAAGTTTTATCCTTGCCCTCTGTTCAGAAGTTGCCATATCCATATGATTTGCTAGCCAATCAAGCGCTTTCATTCGGTCCAATAATTTTACGGATGAGTTTTTTAAATTTATGTCCGATATTAAAGTTCCATCTACTTCATCTGAATTTTTGAACCTAACAACATTTATATTTTGTTTTAATTCAATATCATTGCCCTCTTCATCCTTAACTTTTATAGGTCCAAATGGTCCCATTATTGCAGTTTCTTCTCTTCCAAAACTTACATAGTCTGTTATGTCTGCAAAGGCAATATCCATATATTTTTGGAATATGTCTTCTTCCGACAACATTTCCCTATTCAATCTGTTCTGTTTTAATTCCGTGATGCATTTTCTTATTTTTTCCTTTTGCAACAATCTGCAACCTGAAACTGCTGCAACATTATATTTAACACCATAGGCTTTCATGTATGCCTTGGTTGCATTAAAACAACGAACATAGTAAATGCAAAATAACCTTTGTTCGTCCGTTAGATTATCGTTTTCAACTACCTGCTCAACTTCATCAAAAGAAGTAGTATTTTGTATGCGTACTTTTTCCATTTTTGTACGCGTACTTTTTTGCCCTTTTCGATTCCAGTTATACCTTGTCTTCCAAGATTTTACTGTGCTAATTGATACATTATATTTCTCGGCTATTTCTTTATATTTGAAACCATTCATATAGTCTGTTTCTGCCTGCTCATATGTTTTTAATTCATTATTCACAACACCACCTCTCTTACTTTTGTGCATAAAAAATAGAGCCTTGCCTAATTGCAAAAGCTCTATTAATAAGGGCGAACGGATTTCAACCGCCTCCTCTGTCACAATCTCACCTGTGTACTCACAACCTATTGGCTGGTCTTGTTGCACTAGTGCATTGTTTGATTGCACCCATTGTTCTCACTCATAAACTACTTCCCTCGTCTATAATCTTCCCATTTTTTTAATATTTTGTCAATTAACATTTCTTCCTTTGTTGATAATTTTGCTGTTCCATTTTCTGCATGCCAATATCCTCTATGCGTATGTGGCATTACTAGATTATCATTTATCTTATGAAAATGTGTTAAATCTATTTGTTTATTCCTTTTACCATCTTCATCATAAAATGTAATCGATTTAGGAACATTATCATTTCCTAGTGTCACATATATTCTATCTTTTATCATTGTTTCCATAGGTGTTTTAATAGATGTTTTCGCATTCTGGACAATAAATTTTATATTTTCTACTTGATATATTGTATTGTATTCTGTTCCATATACTTTTCCTGCTTTACTTATTCCGCTACTTGCTCCTCTTCCTCCCATCATAAAACCTCTTACTATACATATGATTTCAATGCTTGAACTATAGCCTTACTAGTTGAACTAGCAGATTTTCCCTTTTTCATATATTCAGAAACAGCCTCAGCCACAACTTCTCCTGCTGCTTTACCTTTAGTATTACTACCATACTTTGATATTGCCGATAATTTACCACCATTTATCTTTTTCGCTTGCTTTAAAATATTTCTATCCCACTTTCCAGATGTTCTTAGCTTTGCCTGCTGAAATTTAGTAAGTGAGCTGTTACTTTTTCTCATAAGATAGTTTGATATTAAATGACCTGCCTCATGAGTTCCTGTTCCATATGCTGTATAATCAGCAGTATAATCACTAGGTGTGAATTCATTATTTGACGAACTGTAATACTTTGATGAAAACCCCAACTGTCCCATACCATTAGCACTTGCCTCAGCGTCATTAGACAATGATAATCCTATACCTGTCACTACTGACAAAGGTAATCCAAATTCATTCAAAGTGTCACGAACCCCTTTTAATGTTTTGTCAACAAGTACACTATTTAAGTTCTTGACTTCTTTATCAACTACAATTGTTCCAGCATTTCTGAACTCACTCATCATGTCTATATTACTTTTTGAAGATTTCTTTGTTAGTCCGCTACTTGCTCCACGTCCGCCCATTACTTTTTTCTAAACCTTTCCTGAAAAGCACTCATATTAATAACTCTATCGTCTTTTATTTCACTTGGTACTTTTCCATAAAATAATATTTGTGTTGGTTCTAATCTCTCCAACATTTCTTTGTACCCATTCATAAACAATTCCTTTGCCTGCTTATTTTTCTGTGTTCCAACACTTGAAACTGCAACCGCTGAACCTTTTGGTTCTCCATCAAAACACCACTCAAAACTGTCTTCATTACTCCATCCGATTGTCGGTATTACACTGATTCCATTAATCTGCATATATGCACCTATCCAATGCTTTCTATAATGGTTATATATTTGCAATGCTCTTGGATAATCGCAATACACACTAAAGTCTGGGCTGAATATACATTTAAACTGTTTTAGCATATCGACGTATGCATCAGGCCTGTTCCAAATTCTTTCAAACTGGTAATCATATAAAAAGAAATGCACCGCCTTATTTCCACGTTCTTTACAGGTTTTTGCCTGATTAAATCCTATTAATTCACAATCAGTGAATGTTTCAGGACTTAACAATGGAATATCATAAGCTCCCACTCCCTCGAATGCTGCCTTTTGCAAATTCAAATAATTTATTTCCATAATCCTACTAACTCACTTCCTATTTCCCCACGAAAAAAGACAGCCTAATGACTGCCTTTTCCTTGTTTTACCAATACAATAATTGGAGGATACTATTCAGATATATTCAGATAACAGAAGTCCCTTCTGTTCAACTTTTTACTCTACCATTTTACCGCTGATTAATATAAACTTCTATAAATTGTTTAATACTTTATCAAGTTCTAATAGAGCTCTGCCGTGTAATTTGCATACCCACTGGTATGTATAATTCATTTCCAGTGCTATCTCTTCCCACTTCTTGCTCTGACAGTATCTCTTATACAAAATCTGCTCGTATTCAGGATTGTTTAACTTTTGTATGTTGATTATTACGTTTGCTCTGGCTAAAGCAAATTCACGCATCAAATCATTCCACTCACATTCCTTTTCATTAATCTTGCAGATTGTTTCTGCCATCTTATCCTGTGTTCCTGAAGACAGTACCCTCTCGCCCTGTTGGATTGCTCCAGTACTCACCACCATTTCCCTTAAGGTATCTATCTCTTCTTTTAGAATTTTCATCTTAGATTCAAGATTTCTAACCTGATTCAAGTATTCCTTTGCTGTCATTTTTCCCAAACTCTCAATCCTTTCTCTATTTTTCTGCATAAAAAAACCAACCACCGAATATTGGTAGTTGGTCTATATATTATACAAAAGAACTAAGCGAATGTTTTTTCCAATATGCTATATAATCATCTATCTGTACTTTTAATTCTTGCATTTCTATATCATTAAATTGAAATTTTTTTATTTCCTCTTGTGGCTCAGCACAGTATCCTTTTTCATCTCTTATACACTCAGCTTTAAATACTAATTTGTGAAAAATTTTCCATGCCTCTCTATCAGTAAGCTCCTCATTTATGCTTTGCTCATATTCTTCGTATCTACTTTTTAGAGTTATGCTTCTCATATCGCATTCGTAACATGTATAAGCACCAAATGCATAATATTTCTCACCAATATAATAAATGAATGGGTGTTGTTTAAACAGTTTCTCTATATAATTCATTTATAATCCTCCTTGATATCTTAACACAAAAATTATACCATTCCAACTACCAATATTCAATTGTCAATGTACCTTTGTTTCTAATACTTATCCTGCAACTTACATATCGCCCACAAGACGAACACTGCTCCAATTACCAGGACTATTGCCAATGTGTTAATTATCTCCACTTACTCCACCACCTTCCACAATCTTAATTGCTTTATTTGAGCCTATAACATCAACTTGTCCTGTTTTACCGCTTTTATCATTAATTACATTTATTCTTGCTGTCCATTCTTCTATTTCTTCTATGACCTTATCCACGTCATAGGCTGTTAGCTGTGCATTGATAAAATCATCAATTCCAAGTAGTTCATAGTCTTTTATTAATTCAACGTCACCATCTAATGATTCGTGCAACACTTTTATTAGTTCATCTGCGTCAATTAATCTCATCTCTTTCCTCCTATCATCCGAAACTCCGTAAGGGAGTTAAGACTGAATCGTATAAACTTTTTCTTACCACATCTGAGACAAGTAACTTCAACTTCTCCGTCTCCACAAATTGAATTAATTTCATAAATATGTTTGCAAAGAAATTTAATCTTGCGTTCATATTTCATTCGCTTTTTTATTTTAGAAAACAGAAAAATTAAAATTTCAACTATATGAATAAATATGGTTGCAATCCCTATTCCTACAAATACAGGAATTAATATGTGTAACATTTATTAATCACTCCAATCTAATATGTATTTTGTCCGCAATTTTCACAGTATCCCGAATGAAACATTAAACATTTGCACCTTGGACAAAAATATTCTCCTTCAATAACTGTTCTTGAAATTTTTATCTGCTTTTCAAGTGCTGACATTGCTCTTGTTAATGCTACTTCCAAATCACCTGATTTTAACTGGTTTCTCAGTTTTAATTCCGTAATGTGCATTTGAATTGTTTTAATATCTTCCATTACTTTTCCTCGCTTTCTGCTAGTTTTGCGTAATTCCAAGAAGAGCAACTATCTTCACTCTTTACCGTAAATGACGTACCTCCATCATCCCACGCATATACTGTCCCATTTTCAAATTTTGCAAAATGACGAGGAACCCACGTTTTTTCGTCACCATTACTATCTGTTTCACAATCTCTTACATAAATCGGTGTATCTACCTCAACTTTGCTCCAATCGACCTGTTCAACGTGTTCAGATTGTAGCCACTGCTCTACCTTTTTAGGACTACAAGCGTCTCGGTCGTTGAACACACAATCTAGACAAAAAAGATCATCACACATTTTCGGCTTTCCCGTTATTGCATTGATACCTATGTTTCTAATTATTATTTCCTTTAATTCATCTTTGTAATATTCAATATTTAACATTCCTCTCACTCCTTAACATTTCTTAACATTTACATAAAACTCAACTGTGGACTATCATCATTTATATACAATTTCGGAATCCTCTCTCCGACTTTCAAATAGCCACAATTCGCTTCAACTAATTTTTGAGCCATAATCGGAACAACACTGTTTCCAATTCTTGCCACCTGCTTAGATTTCGGATATGGCTTTCCGTCAACTCTGTCAATGATGTAATCTCGCGGAAAACCTTGCGCCAATTTTAATTCTTCAGGAGTCAACATCCTTAATAGAATATCTACAATTACATATTCGTTTTCCAATACTGTAATTAATGCAAATCTGTCTTTAGTAACAATTGTATGTAATGGACTATCAACGCTCTGTCCTGTTCCTTGTCCGTAGTATTCAACAATGAACTGACTAACCCAGGTACATTTAAGAGCCATATCTTCATTAATTCCAAATTCAAACAATTTATTCTTTTCAACTGCCAAAACGTTGACCTGACCAAAGTGCCCGGCTGATGTTGTTATCGTATGAATAGGTTCTAATACACTTTGACCTGTTCCGGTTTTATAGAATTTTGACAGAAAAGCAGCTACGATTCCGTATCTATTGCTTGTATCAAGCGTCATTATTGGTTCAGACACCTTTTGTCCTCTCACTTCTGCCTTTGCCGTCTCGGAATGATATTGAATGATATACGGAGTACACATATAGTGCTTTCCACTTGCCACTATAGTTCCCAACGTTTCATCTGGACCATTTACCCTCGGTTTTTGATTTTTATTCTCACCGTAACCAATCGGTACAGTGTATGGTGCGACTTTCTCATTTTCATTAATTGAAACTATAAAAGGTTTATTTGTTTCAAAAACGAACTTCTTTAACCCTCTACCAATTCTGTTCATTGTATTCTGAGCCAATGGCTTTTTTCTTCCAAAGATTGACTTACCTAAATTTTTGAAATCCAAAATGGTTGATACTGGCACCCACTTCTTTAGTCCATTTAAACCATCCTTGTTATGAGTTGGTTCTGGCCATATGATTGACTTACCATCTCTTCTGAATATTGCATACCAACGTTTCCTTGTTGTAGGTGCTCCATAATCTGCAGCGATTAATTCCCTACTTTCAAATACATATCCAAGTGATTTCATTGCTGTTATAAATTTCTTATAGTCTTCACCCTTGCGTTCTTTTATCGGATGCCCTGTTTCGTCCAATGGCCCCCATTGTTGAATTTCTTCAACATTTTCCATAATGATTACATCTGGAAGAATTGTTTTTGCGTGTTTAAATACTGCCCAAGGAAGTATTCTCAATCCCTTGTCTCTTGGCTTTCCACCTTTAGCCTTGCTATGGCTTGTACAATCCGGACTAGCCCACATTAAGGCTACGTGTTTTCCTTTAACGTATTTTTGCAAGTTTACTTTAAAAATATCTTCTGTTAAATGTAATGTATGTGGATGGTTCTCTTTGTGCATTGCAATAGCGTCTGGGTCGTGATTAATTGCTATATCCACTTGCCTTCCCAATGCCATTTCAATTCCGACACTAGCTCCGCCTCCACCAGCAAAGCAATCAATTATTAAATTATCCATTTCTCTCAGGAGTAAGAATTCTTTTATGTGCGCACAACTCTTCTCCTTTCGATTTTTTTATTTAATCACTGTTCTTAAGTCTCTTCTTTCGCTGTCCATGTCTATTCCACATTCTTCTGCAATTATGCTTATCTGCTCTTCCCATGTGCTGTAATCCTCTGCAATGCATTCAGCCTTGTTGTCGAATCTCTCAAACATCTGCTTTATTCTTTTGTTGCCAAAACCAAATTCATCATGCATTGTTACAGCCATTAGGATTTTTACATACAGTACTGTGTTGTACTTAACATTGTCACTGAATTTGTCTAAGTCTGCCTTTGATACCCTTAAAGGTAGGTCAATGGCATTTCTCATTTTCAGGTCTGCTTCCAAGGCATCCAATCCCTTTTTTCTTGCAAACCTTAGAGCATATGCCATTCCTTCACGCCTGCCAATTTCTTCTTTTGATAATTTAGACATTTTGATTCTCCTTGTATTCTTTTCTTAACTCTGCCTTTTCTTCTTTGATTTTAGCAAGGCTGATATAATCGTCTGGGCTTAGTGTAGTTCCCTTAAACAAGATTTTATTTTCTTTTCGGTCTAACTCTTCCAGGCGATGCTCTATTTCTTTATTTGTCATTTTCGTTCTCCTCAAAGTGCAATTCCATTAAGTCAGCAATCATCAGATATTCTTTTGCTTTCTTGCTTTCGCCGTGAGTTTTCTTAACGATAGCTCTAAATTCTTTCAAATCTCCATAAAAGCATCCACATTGAACTCTGACCTTGCCATCCTTACATCTGAAAAATGTAGTTGTTCTGTATTCTCTGCCGAATCCCTTAATAGTTGTATAACAAGCGTTGTCAGATACCCAAGCGTCGCCAGATACCCTAGCGTTGTCAGATACCCTAGCGTTGTCAGATACCCAAGCGTTGTCAAATACCCTAGCGTTGCCAGATACCCAAGCGTTGTCAAATACCCTAGCGTTGCCAGATACCCTAGCGTCGCCAGATACCCAAGCGTTGTCAAATACCCTAGCGTTGTCTGTTACCCTAGCGTTGTCTGTTACCCAAGCGTTGCCAGATACCCTAGCGTCGCCAGATACCCAAGCGTTGTCAAATACCCAAGCGTCGCCTGTTTGCGATAAATTCTCCTCTTTTTCGATATATCCGCCCAACTCTCCTGCTTTCACATCTCCAAAGCTGATTAACGCCTTAATCTGGAATAGCTTTTTTCCTAAAAACATTTTTGTATTAGTTGTCAATTCGAATTTTTTCATCTTTACTTCTCCTTTTATCTCTGTTCTCTAGTAGCTTTTTTTCTAAATTCTGATAGTCATATGTCCTTTGGTCGTTGAATGACTTTTTCTGTTGTTGTTGCTTTTTGGGGGGATAAAAATTACTCCAATCACCTGCTATGGCATTCTTGACTGCCTGTATTTTCTCCTCGTCCGTGTCTGCCACCTGTTCAAGTCTCTCAATCAATGTCTGTATCTGATAGCCAACAATCTGTCTTCCCTTTTGTTCCCTAAGTTCCAGAAATTGCCTAAACACGTCATTAAGGTTTTCGTTGGAAAAATACTTTATATTTTCTTTACTTTTGTTTTCTTTTATTTTCTTTTGTTGTATTTCCGCATCATTTATGTTGGTTTCTGTTACATTTACACTTGTTTCTGTTACATTTATCGGTTTTAATGGTTCATTTAATAAGGGTTGACCTTTTTCATCAATCAACCTGTACCTTGTTTTCTGGACTTTGTTCCTAACAGTCACTGTATCGTAGCGTCGCTGAATTCCAACAGAGGTTATAACTCCTTGCATCAGGAGGTCATGATCAAACAGACCTATGTCCGCACAAGAGAGAATAACTTGTAACACAAAGTCTTTTTTGTTAACCCATCTGTTACCGATTGTCTTGATGATTTTAACCGGAAGGTTCTTCTTGAGCTGTTCAAAGTTTTTAAACTCAAGAAAGTAACCCTCTCGGTAAACCATCGAAATGACTATGTCGTAAATGGTTTGACCCAATGGACCATATTCATTCATCAGGTCCATTATTTTAAAGTCTTCATAATAATCAACATCTTTTGGGAAATAACTAAGTCCTGCCTTTATAGGTCTTCCCATTTATTTCTCCCATCTTAATGTAGTTTCCTGCTTCATATTCCCTATATATCTGCATCCAATCATCAAGTGTCATTGTCACCAGAATGTCTGCATTGTTTTTCTTGTGAAACACTGCCGGAAGTTCATCCTGCCTTGAATCTCTTCTTGCCTGCTCCATCCAGTCATACAAGTGCATTTTTTCCTGATGTTTTGCTTCTATATGTATTCCCGGAAGTCCCACAACATCTGCATCACCATTTGCCCCACAATACTGCTGGCCTCTTCTGGTTCTGTATCCGTATTCCCTTAGATGCCCGGCAAGTTGTCTTTCAAACCTTGCCCCCTTCTGCCTTGCATTAACTGCCATTCTGTATCTCCCTTACTCTTTTCCTTGTTGCCAGCAACGACCAACCTATTCTCTTTAATCTGCTGCTTTCCTGTTTGTAATACTTAATGACAAGTTCATCTTCCTCGCCCTCTATTGGTTGAAAATACCCTTGTCCATTGGATAGATTAAGTATTACCGTGTTTCTTCTGGCCATTGCAATTTCTTCCCTTATGTCTCTGTCTGACAATCCTGTCACCTTCTCTAGCTTTTTTCTTGAAATCGCATTGTCCTTTCCGAAAGGGATGTAATCTGAAATGTTCATTGTCACGTCTCCTTTCTGCCTGCCACCATTCAGGTGACAGGTCTTACAATTTTGTGATATATATTTTGATTTATGACTGTCTGTTAATTCATTTCTTAATATCTGTTTTAATAATTAAAAAATGCCTTTTGGAAGTCTCCTTCACTTTCATTTTTTGAATTATCCGATTTTGGATTTTCACTTGTAACTGCCTGCTGTTTTTGTTCCGGCTGTGATTCGGCTTCTTCCATTTTCTGCTCTGCAACTTCCTCAAATGTTTCGTCCTGATTTAATTCCGGACTTTCCACATATGTATGTGTGCCATCCTCATTAATTACTGTCATGTCACTGTCAAGTGCTGTCTGTAGGTCAATGCTCATTATTCCCCACTTGCTTATGATTTGTCTCAACATTGTCTTGTATGCCATTCCGTCAAAGTCCTTGCTCCAGAAGGTACACTTCGTTCCCTTCTTCAAGTCTGATGCATATCCCTGTGAATACTTCACTGCGTGAGCCTTCATCTTTTCCTTTGACCAGTACATTGCCTTCCTGAATCCATTGACATACTCAAACATTGCATAATAGCCAATTGTTTCTGCCTTTTCTCTCTCATTTTCATCTGAAATGAGATTTACTTCTATGTCTTCATTAAGTGGATCGAATCTGATTAACTCACCTTTCTTAATTGCCAGCACATTTAACTTCTTGTACTGTCCTGATCTGATTGCCAGCTGAATGTAGCCCTTGTATCCAAGCTGGAACTGTGCCACCTTTGTTCCTGTTTTGTTATCCTTGAACGGAACCATGTAATACTGTCCAAGCTGTGGACTTGGAGATAGATTAAGACTCTCTCCAAGCAATGCTGCACTTACAATTGATGAATTTTGACATTCCTGTAATGTTGGATTGTTTCCAACCGCACTTACTATTGAACTGATGAATCTCTTTCCGTTCTTTCCACCAACAACCTCATTAATCTGATTCTTTACCGCATCATTTTTCAAATATGCCGTAAAACTTGTTCCTTGTCTTTTTGCCAAACTGTTTGATACTGCCATTTCATTTCCTCCTACTGTATCTGCTCATATTTAATGTTGTTTTTCGTAAGGAACTCACCCAATGCATTGAGCTGGTTTCCTGTTCCACACACCCTGATTACTATTGTGTGTGTCTTCTCTTCCTGATTTTCTTCTGTTCTTTCTTCCTGTGCCTCTTCCTCAACAGTCTGTGAAACACTTTCCTGCTTCTGCTCCGGTTCCTTCTTTCCTGCCTCTGCAAGTTTTTCGGCTTCTGCCTTTTCTCTTGCCTGTCTTTCCTCAAGTTCTGCCTTTCTTCTTGCCTCATACTCGGCTTTTCTTCTTGCATTTTCCTCGTATGTCTGTTTAACCATCAATGCTTCTGTAATGTTGAGGGTTTCAATGTATTTCTGTTTCATTTCAAACTGATATTCACCGGTTTCAGCATTAATGACTTCCAAGTCGTGTCTTACACTGTCTCTCATATGCTCCATTTCATTGGTTATTGACTTTAATGTTGTTGTCAAATTTAGATAACTTTCCTTGAAAACACGTTTGAATGTGAGTATCTCCTTCAGCTCTTCGGCACTTGCAAAGGTCCTGTCATATATCTCCTCAACCTTTATGAGCTTCTCTTCCCTTTTCTTCTGGTCATAAGCCTTTACCTGACTGTCAATGTTGGCATTTGCCTCATCTACAATTGCAATCAGTTCCTTTACCTGGCCTTCAAACACACTGTATGGTTCAAGCATCATCTTCTTGACGTCTTTCTTTCCGTCATTTAATGCCTTGCTGAACTTATTAAGTGCTGCCCTGTCAGCCTTTGCTTCCTTTATGTTTTCATCCGTGTACACCAATGACTTGTACACGTTTGCCTTTTCAGTAACTTCTTTTTTTAATTCCTCAAAGTTCCAATCAATGTGCTTTAGTGCATTATCCATTGTTGGATTGTAAATTTTTAATTCCATCTTTTTGGTATTCCTCCTGTTTTAAATTTCCGGCAGAATGAGAGCCGGCTTTTTTCTTTTTTTCACAAGCTCCATAAACTCCCTTTCTGACCTTTTTATTATTTCAATGTCTTCCTCAACATCTGCCCTTTCAATGTGGTAATCCTTTGTGATTAGTCTTATGCTCTTATTCCACACACTCTTTATCTGTGCCCTGAGTTCGACAAACTCATATTCCGTCACCATCAGGTAATGAAGCACCTGTATGTAATAATTGTCCGGGATGTGTTCACCATCCCATTTTTCCTTGTGCATTGAACCAAAAAGCTCACTGGTCTTGCATTCAAATATGCCCTTCCTCCCGGTTTCAAGTTCTGTCAGTTCTCCATCAAGTGATGCGTGAGCAAACGGATACTTGTCATTGAGAAGCATGTTATCACCAAAGTATTCAACCTTGTATTCCGGGTGGTCCAATGCAAATATTGCTCTTATGTGTTCCTCTGCCCTGCTTCCATATATTACATACGGTTCATTTGATATGTCTCTTGGCTTGGTTATTCCAACCATTTCATTCCAAAACTCCACATTGTTCTTGTAGGGATTAAGTCCCAACACTGCTGCTGCATCAGAACCACCTATCTTTCCCTTTCTTGCAAGAAGCCATTCAGGTTTACTTGCAAATTTCTTTCTTGTAACCATTTCTAATCAACCTGTTCATTAAGAATTTCATCTGTGCAGTGCATCAATAATGTAACCAGTATCACCATTCCCAGAGCCACAAGTAACTGCCCTGCCTTGCTGCCTACCTCAATCCAGCCATTGACTAACATCACTGCTCCTGTTATTACTCCTATTACCACGTTCTTGAATCCGTTAAGTACTCTGTACTTTTCAGCGGTAATGTGGTAATCTTTAAGTGGTTTGTTTTTGTATGAGCTTGAACGTATTGCAGTACATTCAGGCTCTTTTCTTTTAAATTCTTTTACTTCAAGTCTGTTTGCTTCCATCTTTTGCTCCTTTACTTCGAAAACAGATCATTAAGCATTTTTATTTTTTCTGTTTCCATCTTCTCAAGTTCCTTTTCCATGTCCTCTTCATCCATATCTGCCAATGCGATTGTTTTTTGATATAGAATTTCGCCAAACTCTGGTCCAAGCTTATCAATCGTTTTTTTATGCACATTTCTAAGTATGCATGCTGTTTCTGAAAGTATGCTCGGAAGATTTCCTTTCAGCAGTAATCCTGTTTCTGTTACCTTAATCATCTTTTATCCTCCAATCTTTCTTACCATTTCGGTAGTCTTTTCATCCGTCCAACTAATTGGCTTAGTCAGATGTGGACACAAAGTGTTATTAATGTTCATCTGTCTGCCCAAGGGACAGCTCTTACAACTTCCTGAATACTTAATGCAGGTCTGCCTTAAGTTTCTTAAGCTGTTAATTGCTCCCACCAATTCAATCACCCCTTTCTCTTTTGCGTAGATTATAATTATGGAAAGTATTCCCTAATCTCTTTAAAATTTCTTCTGCTTTTTCGTTAGACACTATGCAATCATCATGAATGATTATTTGTGTTCTTCCGATATTAAATTCCTCTACTACCATCCCCTAACCTCCTTTTGTTCTTTTTAATAAGATATGTTTATTTGAATTTGTCCTATTGCTCTTTTGTAAATTGCTTTTCTCCTAATCTCCTTTTATACCCTACTTTCATATACATAAAAGAGTTATTATAATTCCTCCTACTGCTCCACCAATTAATGCCGGTATAAGTCTTAAAAACAATATTCTTTTCAACCGCTCACCTCTTTCTGTTATGATATTAGTATGGGATGTGACTTAACCTCTTACTTTGTAAGCAATTCAATTCCTACTTATCTTTTGATGAAATAATCCATTGTAATTATTAATCACGTTCCAGCACAGCCCATATTTTCTTTTTATCTTTCATTGTTTTTACTTGAATTATTTTCACGTTCTATATTGAAAAAAATATCATCAACCTTTACTCCAAATAAATTAGCTATTTTTATGGCATTTCGTATCTTTACCATCCCAAAATCTGCTTCCCACGCATTATAAGTTTGTGTTGAAACTCCCAGCTTTTCAGCAGTTTCTGACTGATTCAATCCTTTTCTAGCACGTAGTTCTTTTAATGAATACCTCATTAATTCTTCCTTTCTCGTGTCTTTTTAAGACACTTTTGTTTCAAAAAAAATTTCGTCTATATCGTGAGCAGATAAATTATATCTTTCTTTTATTAGACGAATTTCTCTTTGCGTAAATTCAGCTCCTCTAGTTTCATTAAGTTTATTCGAAAATGTTTGACGAGCTATACCTAGATACTTTGATAACGTCTGTCCTGTATCTCTATTTAGCTTCATAACTGATTCTAATTTGTATTTATTCATTAAATAAGCTCCTCCTTTCTGTGTCTTTTTAAGACACTTTTAATCTATCATTCACTTTCAAGTTTGTCAACACTTTTTTTAATCTTTTTAAGACACTTTTTAATATTTTTATTGCATTTTTATAAAAAATGTAGTATATTTAAGACACTTTAAGGAGGTGCGTAATATGTGTTTAATGTCAAAAAGAATAAAAGAATGTAGATTAAACAATCATTTAACTCAAGAAGATCTTGCTAATAAACTTGGATTAAAAAAATCAGCTATTGCTAAATATGAAAATGGTCGTGTTGAAAATATTAAAAGAAATACTATAGAGGAAATGGCTAAAATTTTTAATGTTATGCCCTCTTATATAATTGGTTGGTCTGATCTTCCAAATGGAAACACTTTGGGAAGTGAACTAAAAAAAATAATTGCAGAAGTTTCAAAGGAAACAAATATTCCTTATTTAGAAATTATTCAAATTATTTTTAATCCCAATTCAAACATACCTGAAGATTGTAACATATTAAATAAAAACAATATTTTAAAACTTATTAATAATCACAATTCTTCATTACATAAGGTCGATACTTTAGCAGCTCATTTTGATGGAGATGAATACACGGAGGAAGAGCTTGAAGAAATTAAGCAATTCGCCGAATTTGTCAAAAGAAGAAAACTCTAATATGTTTACTAATTAATTTTGCATAAGAGGGGGTGAATCAATTGACTAAATATGAAGAATTAATTGACGAACATAATGATGTTGAATTTATTGAATATCAATTTAACTCTGAGAGAATAAAAGGTTTATATAGCAATGGTGTTGTTGCTACAAGTAACAAATTATCCACTAATGAAAAGAATGGAACCATTGCAGAAGAACTTGGTCATCATCACACTTCTTCCGGAGATATTATAGACATGGATCCCACATCTAACAGAAAACAAGAACTAAGAGCCAGAGTATGGGCATATGACAAATTAATTAATTTACAAGGTTTTATTGATGCATTCGAACATCATTGTACAAATCTGTACGAAACTGCAGAATTTTTGGATGTTACAGAAGAATTTCTTGTTGATTCAATTAACGCTTATATGCATAAATATGGTTGTTATGTTAAATACAAAAATTATGTTATTGAATTTGATTTTAATTCAGTAAATGTAATAAAGAATATGGATGATTAGAAGGAGATTACAATGAAAAGATTTTTTAAAACCTTAATTCTAGTTGCTACATTAACTTTATTTTTTGCAATACCTGTTAATGCTTCTACTGTTGGACTTAATAAAGATTTTATTATTACATATTCCAAACAACAGATTCAATTAAAGGTAACCGGCACTCATAAAAAGGTTAAATGGAGTAGCAACAAGCAGAAAACTGTAAAAGTTAATAAGAAAGGTAAAATAACTGCCTTAAAAAACGGAAAAGCTGTTATTACTGCAAAAATAGGCAAGAAAAAATATAAATGCAATGTAACTGTTATGTCTAAAAAGAAAATTGAAAAGAAACTTACAAAAATATCTGACAATTTTGATAATTTTTATAGTGAAACTACAGATACTAATTCATACTCTTCTATTGAAGATTCACTTATTATTTTAGACAGATTAACCAAACCTAACAAATTTTTAAATTCACTACAAGGTAAAAAGTATAGAGCTTTTAAGACTGGTTATAGAGATGCTGTAGAACAATTAAATAACATAAAAATTTGTTTTGTTAAAATGTTAAAATATTATGATAATCCAGAATCTTTTGATGAATTTTATTTTTATGATTTGTACGACGATTATTATGCTTGCCTTTTTAAACTATGGGATGCAAAAATGGCTATGCTTTATGCGTATTAATATATTTTAACATAATAAAAAGAGCCAGCCCCTAACGACCAGCTCCAAGTGATACAATATCACCCTAGACAAGTCATATTGTATCACATAATGGAACATCTGGCAAAGGCTGGGTGTTATTTTTGTACCTATTTTTTAATAAAATCAAATATAAAGGAGTGATATACTATGGCTTATTGTATTTATTTAAGAAAATCCAGAGCTGATAGAGAGTTAGAACTGCAAGGTTTTGGAGAAACATTAAAACGTCATAGAGATACATTAATTGAATTAGCAAAAAAGAAAAATTTGCCAATTGGTGAAATCTATGAAGAGGTTGTTTCCGGTGACAGCATTGCTGCAAGACCTCAAATGCAGAGATTACTCAATGATGTATCTGATGGGAAATGGGAGGGTGTTCTTGTTATGGAAATCGAGCGTCTTGCCCGTGGTGATACTTCTGATCAGGGAATAGTTATCAAGACGTTTACTTATTCCAATACCTTAATCATTACCCCGATGAAAACATTTAATCCCACAGATGAATTTGATCAGGAATATTTTGAATTTGGCTTGTATATGTCAAGAAGAGAATATAAGACTATTAAAAGAAGATTGCATGCCGGAATGGAAGCAAGTTGCAAGGAAGGTAATTACATACATCATACACCACCATTTGGATATTCCATTGTAAAGAACAAAAAATCCAAAGGTTATAGGCTGGAACCTAAGCCGGGAGAAGCAGAAATTGTAAAGTTGATTTTTCAATGGTATACAAAGGGAATTCTAAAAGAAGATGGCAGTTATGAACTTTTAGGGACAGCTCGTATTGCAGACAAGTTAAATTCTGAATATTCAATTAAACCCTTAGGTGGTGTTTGGACCATTCCAACAATATCTACCATGCTTAGAAACGAACATTATTTAGGATATATTGTTTTTGGGAAAAAGAAGCGAAAAAAGGTTGTTGAAAACGGAATTATCGTCGATAAATGGACACGTAACGAATCCTATGGACTATACAAAGGAAAGCATCCTGCTCTTGTATCTCAGGAAACATTTAATTTGGCCCAGGAAAGATTATCCAGAAATCCAAGAAGACCTTCAAAAACGATAACCAATCCACTTGCCGGTGTAATAAAATGTGGTATGTGTGGAAGAAGTATGTATAGAAGACCTTACCAAAAAAGAGGTCAGTCCGCTTCACTAATATGCTCTGAAAAAACATGTCATAATGTGTCTTCTGCTTTTTACCTTGTTGAAGATGCTTTGTTAACTGCCATTAAGGAATGGATTGATGGATACGAAATAAAGGAAGAAGCAAACAAGTATGACACTTCTGTTTTGGAATCCAAGACAAAACTCTTGGAAGAACAGCAAAAGCAATTAATAACATACAAAAACCAGTTAACAAAAGTATTTGAAGCTTATGAAAACGGAATATATGATAGTGATACTTTTCTGAACCGACAAAAAACTGTTTCTGAAAGCATTTCTTCTACAGAGGAAGCAATTGTTAAGCTTAATAAAGAAATAGCAAATGAGAGAGAAATAATTAGCCATCAGGAAGAGATTATACCAAAGGCTAAAAAGATTTTGGAAATCTATAAAACTTCTGATGATGTTCAATTGAAAAATGACTTAATGAAGTCTATTCTGGATAAGGTTGTGTATACCAAAACTGCCAACGGACACTTCAAAGACCAAAGACAAGATGATTTTAAGCTAGAGCTATTCCCGAAACTGCCCAAGAACAAAGGGAATTCTAGCGAATGATATAGTCGAACCACCAACGAACTTGGGCATCTTGAAATGGTCGGCTCCATTGTTTCCCAGCTTGTAAAAGACCTTCCTTGTGATGATATTGACCTTGCAGGCTTTGAGAAATACTATGTCGACCACACTTTGGGCGTATGGCCACAGTCTGCCGGAGGTGTTCCTTTCTCAGCTACTACCTTCCAATCTTGTGGTGATCCTATTGCAGACCTTATAGAAGATATGGCTGCGGAACAAAAAGCCAGAAAAACATACGATAATATCCTATCTCTTGTAAAAGAAAGTGATGTTCGAGAACCTATTAAATTCTTAAGAGCAAGAGAAATTGTTCATTTTCAACGTTTTGGCGAAGCTCTACGAATGGTAACTGAAGACATGGACAAAAAGAACTTCTATGCTTTCAATCCAAGCAGTTGTATAAAATAGGATACAGGATTACAGACTATAAATATATTCTTAGCTTTACAAATGAATTTTGATAATCTTAGAAAGAAAAAAACCACTTCATAACGAAGTGGTTTAAAGCTGGCCCACAAGGATTCGAACCTTGAAAATGCTGGAGTCAGAGTCCAGTGCCTTACCATTTGGCGATGGGCCAATGTCTCGCGACAAAAAGTATTCTAGCATAGTCACCATAACAATGCAAGTACTTTTTTAATTTTTTTCAAAAAATTTTTATTTTTTATTTTTCTTTTATCTTGCAAGGTTAATTTTTTTAACAACCTTGCAAGATTTATCTACATATGTTGATTATTATTGAAAAGTTACCCACACATAATAATTATTATTTCTGCTGACCTGCCAGATAGTTAGCAAACTGCTGTGCTGTTCTACCTGAAATTCCACCATGGCTTAATTCCCATTTATTTGCTTCAGCCTTGATTTCATCATCACTAAGTTCAACACCTAATCTTCTACACAATTCAATTGCAATATCAAAGTATTCCTTCTGTGTAGGTTTTGAGTAGTTAATTGTAACACCAAATCTATGTACAAGTGATAATTTTTCTTCCATAGTATCTGACTTATGCATTCCATTATCAACCTGAACATCACTTCTGTCATTCCATGTTTCTTTAATAAGATGTCTTCTGTTAGATGTTGCATAAATCAAAATATTCTCAGGTTTTGTTTCAACGCCCCCCTCAATTACTGCCTTTAAGAACTTGTACTCAATTTCAAATTCTTCAAATGAAAGGTCATCCATATAAATAATGAACTTGTAGTTTCTATTCTTTATCATAGCTATAACGTTAGAAAGGTCTTTAAACTGATGCTTGTATATTTCGATCATTCTAAGTCCCTGATCATAGTATTCGTTAACAATAGCCTTAATACTTGTAGATTTACCTGTACCGCTGTCACCAAATAATAAGCAGTTGTTGCTCTTTCTTCCCTGTACGAAAGCTTCTGTATTATCAACAAGTTTCTTTTTCTGAATTTCGTATCCAACCAGGTCATCAAGCATAACTTTTTCCATATTATTAATAGCCTGGAATTCAACCTTGCCATTGTTGTCTGAAATTCTGAACGCCTTATTAAGACCAAACATTCCAACACCATAATCTTTATAAAACTGTGTTACGTAATCAAAAAATTCTTCTTCATCCTTAGCGCTTTCAAGCTTTTCGCTTAAATCTCTAACCTTTTCACTAACATTCTTATTGTACATAAGTTCAGGTTTCCCAATTGCCTGATAATTTTCAATCTTTGTAAAACAGTCAATACCAAGCTCTTCTTCCATTGGCTTAAAGTCATAATCAAATAAGGCCTTGAACTGCTTAAAGTCATTCTTTGCAAAACTGTTTACTGTTCCCACACTTGCTCCAACCTTTTCACATGTTAAGCTAAATGGGTTCTCATTTGTTATTAATAAATATGTAAGATAGTTGTGCCACAAATTCTTATCGAAAGCATAATCTGTTGATACTTCCAGAATTCTCTTAATCTGATTATATATCCTAGTGATTATTTCATCTTTCTTATAGTCACCACTTTTATATTCTCTAATAATGTCACTAAGTTCCATAAGAATGGAATCTTTAGGCATATTTCCGTAAATAAGTAATTTTGAAACTATATTATGCATAATTCTCGCCTCTTTTACTATATATTTGAGTAAGACACTCTTTTTATAATTATAAACTCTTTTCATTAATTAGCAAGAAAAAATCGCCATACCGGGAAACCCCGATATGGCGATAAAGGATCATTTCTTTTCGTTATCTTATAGACTTCCGTGGAATGTTCTGTGGATAACGTCATCCTGCTGTTCTTTTGTTAACTTAATGAAGTTTACAGCGTATCCTGATACACGGATTGTAAGCTGTGGATATTTTTCTGGATGCTTCTGAGCATCAAGTAATGTATCTCTGTTTAATACGTTAACATTAAGATGGTAACCACCTTCCTGTGCATATCCATCTATTAAAGAAACTAAATTATCAATCTGTTTTTCGCTTGCTGCCATTTTTATTACCTCCTATTTATTCTCTTGTAATAACTTAATTCTGGATTCTTTAAATCCCTGCAACACTATTTTTCGAGCAGCTACTGCCATTTCTTTGGTAGCCGGCTCTATATCCTTCAATGGATACTCCATGCCAAGTTTTTCGTACTTAGGTTTTGCCATATCATGATATGGTAAAATATCCAAAGCCTTAACCATTTTTAACTGACCTATAAAAAGTCCCAATTCATATAAGTACTCTTTATTTAAAGTTATATGTGGTACAACAACATGTCTTATCCACATCTGAATACCTTTTTTATCAAGATATTTTGCAAAAGCCAAAATATTATCATTAGGCTGCTTGCAAAGTTTTAAATGTTCTTGCGGATTAATATGTTTAATATCCAGCATAACCAAATCGGTTACTTCAAGTAATTTATCTACTTTCATCAGATTTGCCGGATCATCAGGTCTAAATGTTACACCTGATGTATCCAGACAGGTATGAATTCCTCGCTTATGTGCTTCAGTAAACAGTTCAGTAAGGAAATCAATCTGAACCATGGGTTCACCACCTGTGGCAGTAATACCTCCACTTTTGTAGAAAAATTTCTTTGTTTCATATTCTTTAAGCAATTCATCAACGGTCATTTCCGTACCGCCTTCCATTGACCATGTGTCAGGATTGTGACAATACGCACATCTCATAGGACACCCTTTAAAGAACACTACAAATCTTACGCCCGGTCCGTCTACTGTTCCGCAACTTTCTGTTGAATGAATTATTCCTGTTGACATTCTGATTTTCCTTTTTATTTATATTTATTATAACTGCTGCTGCTTGATGATTTCATCAATATCAAGACCAAGTGCATCAGCGTCAAGGTCACCTGTAAATACGTCACAGTCTTTTCCAAGTGCATCTGGAACTACTGTAAATGTATCTGAGATACCATCTCTAGCGTTTTCGAAAGGAATCTTAGCTACAGATGCAAGTGATGCTACAGCACCGTGTGTATCTCTACCATGAAGTGGGTTAGCACCTGGTGCGAATGGCTGTCCCATCTTTCTACCGTCAGGTGTGTTACCTGTGTTCTTTCCGTATGTTACGTTTGATGTAATTGTAAGGATTGACTGTGTTGGAATACTATCTCTGTATGTGAAGTGCTGTCTTAAGTAACCCATGAACTTGTTAACGATCATAACTGCGATCTGGTCAACTCTGTCATCATCGTTACCATATTTAGGGAAGTCACCTTCTGTTTCATAGTCAACTACGATTCCATCTTCATCTCTGATAGCTTTAACCTTAGCATACTTGATAGCTGAAAGTGAGTCAGCTACTACTGAAAGTCCTGCAACACCTGTTGCGAACCATCTTGTTACATGAGCATCATGTAAAGCCATCTGGATTCTTTCATATGAATATTTATCATGCATGTAGTGAATGATGTTAAGAGCGTTAACATAAACGTCTGCTAACCATTTCATCATGTCTTCATATCTTTCCATTACTTCATCATAATCAAGATATTCTGCTGTAATTGGTCTGTACTTAGGTCCTACCTGAACCTTAGTCTTTTCATCAACACCACCGTTGATAGCGTAAAGTAAACATTTAGCAAGGTTTGCTCTAGCTCCGAAGAACTGCATTTCCTTACCGATTCTCATTGAAGATACACAACAAGCGATACCATAGTCATCACCATTGATTGGTCTCATTAAGTCATCACTTTCGTACTGCATTGATGAGTATTCAATTGAAAGCTTAGCACAGTATTTCTTGAAGTCCTGTGGAAGTCTTGTTGACCAAAGAACTGTAAGGTTTGGTTCTGGAGCTGCACCTAAGTTTTCTAATGTATGAAGATATCTGAATGACATCTTTGTAACCATGTGACGTCCGTCAATACCAACACCACCGATTGCTTCTGTAACCCAAACTGGATCACCAGCGAAAATCTGGTTGTATTCAGGTGTTCTTGCGAACTTAACACATCTTAACTTCATGATGAAGTGGTCAACGAATTCCTGAATCTGTTCTTCTGTAAATGTTCCGTTAGCTAAATCTCTTTCAGCATAGATATCGATGAATGTTGAAGTACGTCCTAATGACATAGCTGCACCGTTCTGTTCCTTAACTGCTGCAAGGTATCCGAAGTACATCCACTGAATAGCTTCCTGTACGTTCTGAGCTGGTCTGCTAATATCAAATCCGTAAATCTTACCTAATTCTTTTAATTCTTTAAGAGCTCTAATCTGTTCTGAGTATTCTTCTCTATCACGGATAACTTCTGGTCTCATTTCTGTAGGTGTAGCTGCTTTCTGAGCTTCCTTATCTGTGATAAGTGTATCAACACCGTATAATGCAACTCTTCTGTAGTCGCCGATGATACGTCCACGTCCGTAAGCATCTGGAAGACCTGTTACGATGTGGTTTGTTCTACATGTTCTGATTTCTGGTGTGTAAGCATCAAATACACCAGCGTTATGAGTCTTTCTGTAGTTTGTGTAGAAATCTACAACTTCTGGATCTACTTCGTATCCATTGTCACTACAAGCCTTCATTGCCATACGGATACCACCGTTAACCTGAAGACCTCTCTTGAAAGGCTTATCTGTCTGGAAACCAACAATAGTTTCTTTATCTTTATCTAAGTAACCTGCGCCGTGTGATGTGATTGTCTGTACAACCTTTGTATCCATATCAAGTACGCCGCCTGCTGCTCTTTCCTGTTTCTGAAGATCAAGTACCTGATTCCATAAATCTGTTGTTGCCTGTGTAGGACCTGCTAAGAAACTTGCATCACCATCATATGGTGTGTAGTTCTTCTGGATAAAATCTCTGACGTTGACTTCTTTTGCCCATTCGCCTGTAGTAAATCCTTTCCATTCTTCTCTCATCTTGTTTTTCCTCCTAAAAATAAATGTAAAGCATAAAATATAGTGAATGACTAACGATAGCTTAATAAATCATCTACTGTCTTCTTCTTTGGAACACCAGGTTCTTCATCAGGATAACCTACAGCAACAAGTGCCATAAGTAACTGTCCCTCGGGAACCCCGATAATCTCTTCTGCTTTATCGATGTCATACAATCCCATTATTACTGTTCCCAAGCCTTTGTCATTAGCTGCCAAACACAATGTCTGTGTAGCAATGCCATTGTCAAATGCCTGCCAACAATCTTTTCGAGATGTGGAATAACTGCCATCTCTCTCAAAACCTGAACGCTTGTCCACTATTAATGTAGCAATAAGAAGTGGTGCTCCATTAATAATTCCTCTGTTATGCTCTGCACAACATTCCTCTGCAAGCTTAGCTTTGATCTCAGCATCTGTTATTGCAATATATCGTGTTGTCTGAGTATTCTTCCAAGAAGGCGCATACGAAGCATCCAAAACCAAATCTTCAATAATATCCTTAGATATTGATTCCTGTTTAAACTTTCTAACACTTCTTCTTGTTTTAATGCATGTTATTGTATCCATATCATACACCTCTCAAAAATATTAGCCAGTGCCGTGTTTAATTGTCAAAAAGACGCAACTAGACACAATAAAAGTAATTTTCACTAACTGTGAATAATATAACACTTTCTCTTTTTTTTTGCAACGTTAAGAAGGAATTATTTTCGTTTTTAAAATTTAACGTTTTTCACTTTATAAAGTGCAATCCTGGTCTATATTTTCTTTACATTCTTATTATATGATGATTGTTTTTATTTTTCTGTTGCATTTGCAACATATTCATGATAAAAATTTTTATACAATAGTTATATCAATATAGATTGGAGTTTATTTATGGAAATAACAAAAACAGATTTGTTTTACAATATTTCAGAACAGCAACAGGCTGAAATGATGCACTGTTTTAAAACGTATACCAGAACTTATAAATCCGGAGAAGTTATCTGCTTCTATGACGACAACAATATAGGGGTAGGTATAATCGAGTCAGGTAGCGCAAGGGTTATACATTTTCTTCCTAACGGGACCCAGACTATTCTTGAACAATTATGTCGTGGTGATCTTTTCGGTCAGCTTTTTTATCACTATGCCTGTCCTGAAAACATTTCTCTTGAAGCTACATGTGACTGCGTTGTTCGTTTTATTGATTATGAACACATTATAAAAAGATGCTCGAAAGCTTGTCCACATCATAGCCAGTTAGTTAATAATATTCTTGTTATAATTTCAGATAAGACAAGATCTATCTGTGAACATCTTGAAGTTTTAAGCGGTCGAACCATACGTGACCGTTTAAATAATTATTTTGAAATTTTGTCTTCGAAATCCGGAAGCAATATTTTCAAGCTTCCCTTCACAATGACTGCCCTTGCGGACTATCTTTCAGTTGACAGAAGTGCCATGAGTAGAGAATTAAAGAAAATGAAAGATGAAGGATTGATACAGACTAACAAAGGAATTGTTACCATTAACAGGTAATTTGCCACTTGTCGTATCACAAAAAAATGGATGCCCTCAAACACGTTGATTTTCTTATTTTGCTCCGTCGTCTATCGTACAGCGAAAAACTAAACTCACTTCGCTCGGACAGTAGTTTTATCGCTGTACACTATACTCGCAAAATTTCGAAAATCTGCCTATTGTTTGCTGGCATCCATTTTTTTGTGATACTTAATTAAAATATCAAAATTCCAATTCACCTTTCCCTTTTTGTACTGGAATAATTGGGATAAGACCTTTTGACACTGTAATTACATTAATTTATTATTTGGATTCTGTTACGTCGTTCACTTCATCTTTGTCTGGGAATACTGCATTAAGGATAATTCCTGCAATTGATGCAACTGCAAGTCCTGAAAGGCTGATTACTACTCCTCCGATTGAGAATGAAACTGCTCCGTCAACTCCGCTTAATACATCTGCGCCCATTCCTGAACTAAACTTGATACCTAAAGCACACACAACGATAATAGCTGCAACGATAACGTTTCTGCTCTTCTTAAAGTCAACCTGTGCTTCTACTACATTACGAACACCGATTGCTGCAATCATTCCATAAAGCATAAATGAAATACCACCAACGATACCTGATGGCATAGCCTGAATAATCATGGCAAACTTAGGGGAGAATGAGAATAACATTGCAAGATAAGCTGCAATTCTTACTACTCTTGGATCATATACTCTTGAAAGAGCGAGTACACCTGTGTTTTCACCATATGTTGTGTTAGCAGGGCCACCAAAAATTGATGATAATGTTGTAGCAAGTCCGTCACCTAAAAGTGTTCTGTGAAGACCCGGGCGGTTAATAAAGTCTTTTCCTACTGTAGCACCGATGGCACAAATGTCACCGATATGTTCCATCATTGTTGCAATGGCAATTGGAACCATTGTTGTAATAGCAAAAATAATTGCTGAGCTGTTGTTCCAGTCAATTGAAAAAATTGTTTCGTCCATATAAACAGGAAGACCAATCCATGCTGCATCAGCAATAGCTTTTACATCAACCTGACCTGCTTCGCCTAATAAACCTAATCCGTTTCCGAAAATAAGGGCGAATAAATATGCTCCAACTACACCTAAAAGAATAGGAATAATCTTTGCCATTCCTCTTCCCCAGATATTAAATAATATTACGATAACAAGCGCTATGACGGCAAGTGGCCAACATGTTGCACAGTTATTAAGTGCTGATGGTGCAAGGCAAAGACCAATAGCAATAATAATAGGACCTGTTACAACAGGTGGGAAGAACTTCATAACCTTCTTAACACCTACTAACTTTATTAGCAACGCTAAAACTAAATATAATAGTCCTGCACAAGCTACACCTAAACATGCATATGGAAGCATATGGGCTGAATCTTTTACTCCAAAATCACCAAAAGCTCCTGATACTGTTGTATATCCACCAAGAAATGCAAAAGATGAACCAAGAAATGCCGGAACCTGTAATTTTGTAAAAATATGGAAAAGAATAGTTCCAAGACCTGCCATAAGTAATGTTGTCTGAACATCAAGACCTGTTAAAAGTGGTACCAAAACTGTTGCACCAAACATGGCGAACATATGCTGGAAACCTAAAAGAAACATCTTTCCTTTTCCCAACTCTCTGGCATCATATACTGCTGAGTTACCAATTTCGTTGTTTGACATTGTCAAATCCTCCTTTTTTTACTTTCGATAAAACATTTTAGCAGAAGTTTAAAGATTTTTCGACCACAATCTCTAAAAACGTTATAATGCACAAAAAAATAAAAGCATTTAGGCTATTTTTTACATTGTTACTTAATAGTCTAAATGCTTTATAATTTATTTTTTATTTCTATAATCAATTTGTGTCTGATTATATTATTCCTTCCACTGCAGTCTGTGAAGGTGACCTTCCATCTGCATTCCATGGAAATCATTCTGTCTTAATGCCTCATAAAGTACAATTGCAACTGAATTGGCAAGATTTAATGATCTAATCTCCGGATTCATTGGGATTCTAATACATGTATCTTCATTATCTACCAAAATCTCCTCCGGTATTCCTGCGCTTTCTTTTCCAAACATTATATAATCATCCGGTCCAAACTCTACATCTGTATATCTGTGTGGAGCCTTAGTTGTAGCCATCCAAATCTTTATTCCCGGATGCTGATCCATAAAATCTTTGAAACTATCATAAATAGTCACGTCCAAATCATCCCAATAGTCCATTCCTGCACGCTTAAGATTCTTCTCATTTATTCTAAATCCCATAGGCTCAATAAGATGAAGCTTTGTGCCTGTTGCGCAACATGTTCGTCCTATGTTACCTGTGTTCTGTGGGATTTCAGGCTCTAATAATATAACATTCATAACCTATCTCCATTCTGTCTAACAAAACTGTACACTAATGTACATCTGCTAATTATGTAAGCTTATAGTCTACTTCTGCTCCAGTCTTTCAACGAACTTTCTAACTCTGCCAAGGGCAAGCTTAAGATCATCAAGTGAATATGCATATGATATTCTAAGAAAACCTTCTCCGCAATCACCGAAAGCTGTTCCCGGAACTACGGCAACCTTTTCTTCCTCTAGCAATCTTGTAGCAAACTCTTCTGATGTGAGTCCAAACTTCTTAATGCTTGGGAATACATAGAATGCTCCATATGGTTCAAAACAATCAAGTCCCATATCTCTTAATTCGTGAACAAGATAATTTCTTCTCTGATTGTATGACTCCTTCATTCTTGCCACATCATCATCACCGTTTCTTAATGCTTCAACTGCTGCATACTGGCTTGTTGTAGGTGCACACATAATTGCAAACTGATGGATTTTAACCATCTGATCCATAATAACCTTTGGTGCACACGCATAACCAAGTCTCCAACCTGTCATTGCATAAGCCTTTGAAAAACCGTTAATCAAAACTGTTCTTTCCTTCATTCCCGGAATACATGCTATTGAAACATGCTCTTCCTTGTAAGATAATTCAGAATAAATTTCATCAGATAATACAAAAATATCTTTTTCTATACAAACCTGAGCAATATCTTCCAAATCCTTTCTTTCCATAATAGAACCTGTTGGATTATTAGGGAAAGGTAAAACCAAAATCTTAGTTTTGTCAGTTATCTTTTCTAAAACTTCTTCCTTAGTTAAGCGAAATTCGTTCTCTTCCTTTAATTCAATAATGACAGGAACAGCATGTGTTAATTCAACACATGGAACATATGAAACGTAGCTTGGCTGTGGAATCAAAACTTCATCACCCGGATCAAGCATTGCTCTCATCGCAATATCAATGGCCTCACTACCACCTACAGTAATCATTACTTCGCCGTTATAATCATAATCTACATCTAATTTTCTTTTAAGGTAATTGCATACCTCCATCTTTAACTCTTTAAGACCTGAGTTAGATGTATAAAAAGTACGTCCTTTCTCAAGACTATATATCCCCTCTTCTCTAATATGCCAAGGGGTATCGAAATCAGGCTCACCTACGCCAAGTGAAATAGCATCTTTCATCTCGCTTACAATGTCAAAAAACTTTCTAATGCCTGATGGTTTAATTTCCTTTGTTACTTTTGATAATGGATCTCTCATTATGGTGTCACTAACATCCTTTCATCTTTTTGTTTTTCATCTAAAATCATTCCGTAGTCTTTATACTTCTTCAATACAAAATGTGTTGCTGTATTCAAAATTGAATCTAAAGTAGAAAGCTTACTTGATACAAACTGGGCTATCTCTTTCATTGTTTTTTCTTCAAGTATAACTGTAAAGTCAAAACCACCTGACATAAGATAAACTGCCTTAACTTCTTCAAATTTATATATTCTCTCTGCAATTTCATCAAATCCGCTTCCACGCTGTGGTGTAACACGAACTTCGATTAATGCTGTTACTTTTTCATCGTTAGTTTTATCCCAATCAATAAGTGTGTAATATCCACATATTACACCTTCCTTTTCCATATCCGCTATGGCGTTGGCAACTTCCGCCTCCTTCGCTCCTAAAAGAATCGCCATTTCATGAATGTCAATTCTGCTATTTTTTTCAATTAAACGTAAAATCTCTTCTCTCATTGCCAATCTCCTTTTTTAAATAAATTTGTATATTTCATCACCTCTTGGAGGTTCCAAATACCTTGTTTCATCGCCATTTATAACTACTCTGTTCTTATTGTCAGTTATCTTTCCGATTACTTCTCCATAGATTCCGTTAGCGTTTAGTGACTCCTCTATTTTATAACCATCAGGGCTTACAATCAATAGCGAACCTGAACCTTCCAACAAATAAGGGTTAATATCCATAAATTCTGCTATTTCAATAACCTGCTGCCAAATAGGAATCTTGTTAATATCTACCTGAATGCCTTTATCCACACATGAAGCCACTTCCCATAATCCGCTAAACAATCCTCCTTCAGAAACAGCGTGCATATACACAGCTCCTTCATCTATTGCTATTGCAGAAGCTTTCTCGGTACTAGTGTAATCTTTCAATTCCAAGCATTCTGAAATAAATCTTCCGGAAAACTTGCCTGCTAACTTATCTTTATATCTTTCTGCTATAACAGATGTTCCACCAATAGCAAGTGTTCCTGCCATTATAACATCCATTCCCGGTTTTATGCTATCACTTTTTAGTAAATTGCCTGTTGTTCCAATCATAAAAATGTTAATAATTGGACCTTCAGTGGCTCCTCTATAAACATTACACTGGTTAATTTCCACATTATGACTGTCTGCTGACTTTCTAAAATTTTTAATCATTCTGTTTACTTCTTTTTCTTCAAATTCCAATGGCATTGTAATGCTTAATTGTAAACTTTTTGGAACACCGCCCTTTTCGCAAATACTGTTAATACTTCGCTGAACATAAAACTCTTCACATCCGTCAAAAGTCTTTAATATACAATTAGAAGACACTACAGCCGTAATGTCTTCTAATTGTATGTTTGCAGAATTTACTCCCGGTTTAACTCCTTCGTTTTTGGAATTTAAATTCTTTAAAATAGCTCTTTTATAAGTTACTTCTGAAACTTTTCCCGGATTCATAATTCACCGCCTTATTTAACTATTCTGATTTTTTTGATTTCTTACTTGAAGTTGACTTTTTTGTTGTCTCTTCACTACTCTTCTTGTGGTCCTTATCACTATCATCTTTCTTAGTTGTTGTGGAAGCCTTCTTAGTTCCCTTTACAACAATTGTTGGTGACATTGCATAAGTACTTGTATGTATTAATTCCTTACTAACCTGCTTGCCGTTTTCATATGTAATCTTCCATAATTCAGCCACATACCCTACATGACCTGAAGATTCAACTTCTGAATAACCTACAGGCTTACTTGAATCCTTCTTAGTCTGTGTTTTAACAGGTGTAGTCTTTATAGTCTTGCTTTCATATTTTACTGAATGACCTGCTTTTCTTGTGTCATGTCCATAAATATTGAAAGTAATTGAACCGCCTGAATTATAAATACCTTGAACATAAATAGGCGCATCAGTATCATTTTCAAATACTAAATCCTTGTAATCTCCTGCCAAAGCTGCATCTGCTGACAAAGGAACATATCCTACTGCCATTGAATGCGGGAATCTCTTAACAACCTTAATCTCTGCTCTAAGTAAAGCATTGTAAAGTGTACTTGAAACCTGACAAATACCACCACCTAAGCTATCCTGAACGCCACCATCAACATATGTACCTGCAGGATGCCATCCGTTATCCTCTGTCCACGGATATAAGTTTTCATTACATGAATACTGTTCTCCCGGATAAACAACTGCTCCGTTAATTAACTTAGCACCATTCTGTATGTTTAAGTTTCTATTAGCATAAGAACTTCCTACACTAAACTCTGTTGTATAACTGCCCATTGGTTCGTTAGAAACCTTTTCACAATCCTCTGTTGTATACTTAGGTTTTGAAACTGTAGTTGTGGCAGTTAACTTTATGTTAGCTTTCTTATTCCACTTCTCTGTTACATATGTATATAACTGTTCTACAGTCTTATCATAGTCTACAGTCACGCCTTCTTTCTCTTTTATAATCTTAAATCCATGACCTGTAGCCTCCAAAGATGCATTCTTCGCCTTTATTTCATAATCAGCACAAATAGTTTGCAACTTCTTTTTTAAGGTATCTTTATTAAATGACATTTCAATATTAAACTTCATGCCATTATGCTGTAAATCAAGACCATCCTTATATCTCTTTATAATGTTACCTATCTTTCCTGTATTCACAGCTTCATCAACTACTGTCTTATTGCCCCACTTGTATCCTAAATCCCCTAACGTAGTCTGAACTGACTTACCATTAACATCAAGTGTTACTGTTGTAGCTGTCTTGTCTGACACAACTGTCTTCAACGCTTTTGTAGCTTCGCTTGCTGTCATTCCACTTACATCAACGCTGTCAATTGACACGCCGTTTTTAATCTTTTCTTCTGCATCCTCAGAAGCAGCCCATACACACACCGTTCCCATTGTAAGAATAACACATGCGATTAATAAAACTACTTTCTTAATCCCCTTCAAAATTAGCCTCCTCAAGTCCTTCTCTATACACTAAATACTGTTGTAATAACCATTGCAAGTATTAATAAGCCTGCTATTACTCCTGCGATAATTCTCTGATTCTTCTTGTTGTAAAAAAAGTTCATACCATTCTCCTTTTCCCAATAAACTAATGATTACAGTGTAATCAAATTTTAGGTATTTTAACATTTATTATATTAATAAAAAACGTTAATATTGTGAACTGTGGTCTAATAACCCACTTTTTCTTTAACAAAGTATACCATAACTGTCAAAAATGTCCTAGTCAAAAATTCTGCCTTTTTCTGAAAGAATTTTGTCTATTTTTTTAGACGCTTCATTCTTTGAAAGCTCATCTATATTAAAATTCATTTCAATCTTATGATATACCATCAAATCTTTTAAATATTTCTTTTGTCTGTCAGTAATAGGTTGCATTTTTTTTGCTTTAAATACTAACTGATAAGGTTCAAAAAGTCCCGGACACTCTGTCCCAAACTTTTCCATTAGCACATTGTATAACTTAGATGTAACCTCTGCATCATTAAATGCCCTGTGATGGTTTTCATCTGCTATTCCATAATAATTGCACAAATATTCCAAGCCTCTGCTTTCAAGTCCCTTCAAAGTCTTTCTTGCAATCTTTAATGTATCAATTCCCATTTTGTCAAACTTAAGTTTCTGGTTAATTGCATTCTGTTTCAAAAAACTATAATCAAACATAATATTGTGCCCCATAATCACATCGTCCCCGGTAAACTCAATAAATCTTGGCAGAACTTTCTCTATAAAAGGTTTATCCTTTAACATTTCGTCAGTTATTCCCGTAAGTTCCGTAATATAGGGACTAAGTTTCAGTCCCGGATTAATCAACTCCGAAAAAGTATCAACTGCCTTACCGTCCCTTACCTTAACTGCTCCAATCTCTATTATTTTGTCCCACTTTACTCTTACGCCGGATGTTTCGATATCCACACACACATAATCTTTAACCATAATTCCTATCTCTTTATCTGCTTTGTTATGTTAATCAGCTTAGCCTGTTTATTCAAAGGATTTCTGTGTTTGTAATCAAATAATATATATGTAAGATTGTCCTCATTTATTCCAAACACTTCAACGTGAGTCATTTTTTCTAACTGCTTGGAATCGTAATCTTCATAATCCATAAGGATTGTTCTAACCTCTTCTCCTTTAAAAAACTCTCTAATCTGATGCTTGTATTTTTCAATGTTTTTAGAAAATCCAGGACGGCTTTTGGCATTTTCACGCAAATAAAAATCTTTTGTCAAAAGTTCCTCCCATTGAATATTCTCTTCAAAGTTCCTCTTCTTAATAAAATTCAAAAGTAATTCATAACGCTTTACTCTTGAATGTTTCTCCCCGTTTTCACTGTGTCTCTGGTAAAAACTACCCAATTGTTCATACAGTTCAAATGGTGATTCGTAAAGTTCACTAAGCTTTCTTATTGTATTTTCAAACTGAAAACTATTGTAATATATCTCAACAACAGCCTCCACTTCTTTTAGTTTCAATATGTCATCAAAACTAACCCAGTTGGTTTTAAGCACTTCGTAAGGTGCCCTGCCACTATAAGCCATACCATATTTTTCACTATTTTCCTTCATCATTGAGCCATAAAGAACTTTCAAAAATCCCAACTGAAACTGGTCAGGCTTCATTGCATACACCTGATCAAAACTTCTCTTAAAGCTTTCATAATTCTCATATGGAAGCCCTGCTATAAGGTCAAGATGCTGATGAATATTACCACCATGATGTATCTTTTCCGTAATCTCTGCTATTTTTTCAATGTCCGTTTTACGATTAATTGCCTCCAAAGTCTTCTCGTTAGTTGACTGCACGCCAATTTCCAACTGAATCAACCCCGGTCGCATATCACTTATTAAGGCAATCTCCTCCTCCGTCATAAGATCTGCTGCAATTTCAAAATGAAAATTAGTTACACCATTATCGTGTTTCTTAATATATGACCAAATTTCCATTGCATGCTTCTTGTTGCAATTAAAAGTTCTGTCCACAAACTTAACCTGATTAGTATTATTGTCTATGAAAAACTGAAGTTCCTTCTTAACCAAATCAAGACTTCTAAACCTTAATCTTTTGTCAATGGATGAAAGACAATAACTGCATGAAAAAGGGCAGCCTCTGCTTGTTTCATAGTAAATAATCTTGTTTTCAAAGTCCTTCATCTCCTTATAAACAAAAGGAATGTCCGACATATCAACAGGCTGTTGAGGTTTGTTGATTATAATCTGGATTCTCTGTTTTTTTGAACAATCAAGTATTCCTGTTTCTGATTCGAATATCTGATGTTCTAAACTTTTAGACTTTCTATATCCTATGCCAAGTATATCCTTAAGGTCATCAATACCAATTCCATTAAAAGTATACTTGTCCATTACTTCTTTGAAAGTAAGCTCGCCCTCCCCATACATAACATAATCAATGGTTTCATTCTCCCTAAGAACCTGCTCCACATTGTAGGAAACTTCAGGGCCACCTACCCAAACATCCACATTTGGGCAAATCTTCTTATAATCCCTAACAATCTCCTTAACCATTCCAATATTCCAGATATAGCATGAAAAACCAACTGCATCCGGTTTTCTTTTATAAATATCTCTTAAAATATCATCACTGTACTGGTTAATAGTATATTCTGCAATCTCTATTTCATTATTATTATTTCCATATTTTTCAGCAAAAGCCTTAAGGCTGTAAACTGCAAGATTTGAATGTATGTACTTTGCATTAATTGCAACTAGCAAAAACTTCATATTATTTCTCTTTTACCTCACATGTAATCATCCATGGTGCCGGCTGTGCGACAAATACTCCATTCTTGTCTACCTTAGACACAGCTATCTGCATTACTTCTGTTACATCTACACCATGTTTCTTCATTAGGTATTTAATATCTGCTAAAATATCTAATTCTAATGTATAAATAATAAATTTAATCTTCGGATTTACTTTTAATAAAGTTACTATATCATTTTCGATGGTACTTTCTTGTGCCACGATAAAAGCAAGTCTTGGCGTTGGAAGTTTTTCCAATGCTTCAACAGTAATTTCAGGAATAATTTCAATATTATGGGTACCAAACTTAGAAGCATTCTCTTCCATTGTTCTAAGTGAACCTGCATCTCTTTCCGCTGCAATAACAACCCCTTCATAAGCTACCATTGATGCTTCAACTGCAATACTCTCAGCATTTGCAAGTAAAACAGTGTCTCTTACATCCATTTCAAGCTTATTCATAATAACTGCACGGATTTCATGACCTACATATTTAACCATACCTGATGAAAAATTATCATTCTTCATTCCGAAAATCATTGATTCTCTTGTGTTTTCATTAACAATATAAATAACCGTTGGTCCTTCTAAATTGCCGTCCATCATATCGCTTACTTTGCAATGCTTCATTTCAGAAGGTTCGTACCCTTTACCAAAGTACATTTCATAATCACCATATCCTGCTTCCCAGCATTTATATAACATGTTAGGATATGTAGAATCTGCAAAAATCAAAACTCTCTTATGTGTTGCAATAGTTGCCAACACATTTCTTCTCTTGCTACAAGTGTTAAGCATCTTAATCTTCTCCGCACTTACTCCCTGCATATCTGCCACATATTCCATCCATTTAAGCATCTGTGAATTTGTAAATTGAACTTTTTCTGCCATATCTAATTCCTCCGTTCTTCATTGCGTAAAATCGCAACACTCTTTTTTAATTTTACCACAAAAGAACAAAGATACAACAAGGGGAATATAAAAAGAAAAGCCACCGTGCTTTCTTTAGCACGGCAGCCTTTCGGGCAAAAAAATAGAGCGGGTGATGGGAATCGAACCCACATATCCAGCTTGGAAGGCTGGTGTTCTACCACTGAACTACACCCGCATGCGTCGGGGTGACAGGATTCGAACCTGCGACCTCCTGATCCCAAATCAGGCGCTCTAGCCAAGCTGAGCCACACCCCGTATTTGCGTTGTCTGTGTTATTTCTCTCGTAACAGCACAAGAATTAGTATACTCTATTCTGTGTTGTTTGTCAACAACTTTTTAATTCTTTTTTGAACTTTTTTCAAAAGTCTTATTACTTTTTTAGAAGTTCTTTACTGTCACCCGACAGCTTGTTTACTTTACCATAGGTTAAGTACTTTTGTCAACAACTTTTTACAAACTTTTTATTTTTTCTTTTTCAGCCTTTCTTTAAGGCTAAAAAGCCTTAAAGACTATAGGTGTCAGCTCTGGCTTCTCCATTGCTTCCTATTGTTACAATTCCATATGTTGGTCTGCCTGAAGCCTGTCTTGGTCGTGAAATACTTCCCGGATTCATAACAAGTACATCCTTGCAATATGAAACATCCGGCACATGAGTATGTCCGTATAACGCAACACTGCACCCTTCTTCTCTTGCAGCATTACACAAATCATTTGCACTATACTCAACATTAAATCTATGTCCATGAGTTGCAAAAATCTTTACATTTTCTTCTTCAACTATTTCAACCAACTCATTCTTTGAATAAAAATCGCAATTTCCTCTTACAATTGTAACAGGACAACCGCACATTTCACGAATCTCCTCATCCTGTCCAACTGCATCGCCCAAATGAATAACTCTATCCACCTTGCCTGCTTCTTTTAATATTTCATTTAAATTTCCAAGTTGTCCATGTGAATCGCTTATTACTAATATTCTCATGTTATCTCCCCTCTCTTTCATTGGGTAGTCTCCAACTACACTAGTCTTTTTTTCTTTAATGTACTTTCAAAAGCCCAATCTTAATTTAAATCCAATTTTCTCTTCAAAATTTCTTTCATCTGCTCTAACGCTTTTCCTCTATGGCTAATGCTGTTTTTTAACTCAGGAGCCATTTCACCTGTTGTCATCTCGTATTCAGGTACATAAACTATAGGATCATATCCAAATCCGTTCTTTCCTTTTTGTTCATATCCGATTAATCCTTCAATTGTTCCCCTACATGTTTCAATTTCACCATTAGGAAAAGCAACTGCCATAGCACAAACAAATCTTGCGCTTCTTTCTTTGCCTTTTGCATCTTTTAATTTTTCGATAATATATTTATTCTTTTCATCATAAGGTGTATCTTCCCCTAAAAATCTTGCTGAATAAATTCCAGGTGCACCATCCAAATAATCAACTTCTAACCCTGAATCATCTGCCAAAGCTATTTCACCTGTAGCTTCCATTATTGTTTTTGCCTTAATAATGGCATTTTCTTCAAAAGTTTTTCCATCTTCCACTATATCAATATCAATTCCGGCATCCTTCATTGTTACAAAATCAACTCCGAAATCTTCCATCATCATTTTTACTTCTCTAACTTTTCCCTGATTAGTTGTTGCAAATATTATTTTTTTCATTGTGTACCTCTTTCATATTATTTATTCTTAGTATATGCCTTAAGACAAATATTACATTGCTGTTTCTCGGCCGACTGCCAGCTATATCCTTGGGAGCTAAAATACCCTTCTCCATCTGATAAGTCTATTTTTACGGCCATTTCTTTGCTTTCCATTTCCACTGGTATAAGCTTGTAAAACTTTTCACTTTTATCCTTACTTACCTTCACTATAACGGCAAATTTCTTTTTCTTTGAGATATTATACTCCTTATCAAGATTAATTGTATAATATCCCTGATTTTTTATTGTGCCTGATGCTGCCATATGATTTCTATTATTTAATGACTCCTGACTTTCAAAATTTTCGCAAATAAAAACTTCATATTCCAAATCTGTACTTGTTGCATAGAATCCTACAGCGTCAAGTTTTTCATTATTTTTGCCCTGATAAACATTGGCAAAATAAACACTTGAACTGCCTTCAAACCCCATACTTCCGGTAAAGCCACACAAATCGCTTTGATAAATATTATCGTAATTATTAGTGTCTTCTACCTTTGTATAGCACACATTGTTGCTTCCGATTCTGTCATCATAATATGAAATATAGAAAATTCCCTTATCTCCAAAACTTTCTCCCCAACTGTTTACACAAATAAAAGCTCCATTGCCTTTAATAGTTTTGTCGTTAAAATAGTCCTTTGAAAAATCGTCATCCCAACCAACAATTACAACATCATGATTAGGCTTATTATCTCCCTTGTAGCAATAAGCATTATATTTTTTATTATAATACATTGAACTGCCGTCTGCATCACTCATTGACATATACATTGAGCTTTCGACTCCACCATATTTAAAGACCATTTCCTTTATTTGTTCATAATCTTTATATGGAACAATCTCTGCTTCCTGAACATGTTTCACAGACTTAAGATTTTTATTTGTTTTTCCATCTCCATATGGATCATCTTTCTCCAACACAGGACCTTTCCATGACATCAAATATGCCATAGCACGTATGTACTCGCCACCATCCTGAATATCATCAGAAAGGGCATTATTATAAATCATATTGTCCTCAGAAAAATCAAATTTCTGTTCCGGCATAAGTGATGTTTCCAGTGCCGTAAGTGTAGCAAAAGCCCAACATGTTCCGTATTTTCCCTGGTTTTTTATTTTTCCAATCTTATTATTTTCAACATAACTATATCTCTTCGGCAAATATGAATTTCCCGTTGCTGTATTTGTAAAACTTGCCGTATTACTTTTGCTGTTCCACTTATAACTATAATTCAAATATTTGCTAAAAACCTTTGCTGAAACATAAATGGAATCGTTTATCTTCTTCGCTCCATTACTTATTTTGTAATTATTTTCATTAAATTTAATATTCTTCTTACCAAAATATAAAGTAGCTTTGTTACTACCTTTTTCAATAAGAATTTCTTTCCCGTTATAAACGTTTTTAGCACAATTAAATGCATCACTTATAACGCTAATCGGAATCATAAGCTCCATCTTATTAGTCATGTATGGAGTTTCCACATTGCATTCAATAGTTCTTCCGTCTACTTTTAAATTTATTTTATTTTTGTTAATTTCCCTTGCCATTATGCGGTTCCATTTTTTGTCAAATTTTACCCCGTCAACATTTTTTTGAATATTTTCCTTTGAAAATACCATAGTAAAGCCTGCCAAAATAAGAACCACAACAATTATTGGGATGCATAAAATAACTATTTTTTTATTTTTCATTTACTTTTCCCTTTTTCGGTGGTTTTGGCCCCATAAACTGATAGAAATATGTTTTAATCATTCCATTATAAATCTTACGGTTCTTCGTTGCCTTAATTCCCATATCTTTTTCAGCATCTTCGTAAGATGTAATAATAAACGCAGACCAACTATCTAACGCCTTATATCTCTTTCCAATTTCAGTATACAAAGGCACTAAAGCCTTCTTTTCTTCTAGTCTTTCGCCATATGGAGGATTTGTTATAATAAATCCATACTTTTTACTATGACTTAATTTGCTAACTGGTCTTGCCTGAAAATGAATCAAATGATCAACTCCTGCAAGCTGTGCATTTTTTCTTGCAAATTCAACCATTTCAGGATCAATATCATATCCCTGAATATCAGTGTCAACATCTTCATTCATTATGTCATAAGCTTCATTTACAGCCTTGTACCAAAGTTTTTTATCAATAAAATTAGTCCAATTTTCAGCGGTAAATTCTCTATTCATTCCCGGAGCAATATTTGCTGCAATCATAGCCGCCTCAATAGGAAAAGTTCCACATCCACAGAAAGGATCAACAAGTATTCTGTCCTTATTCCATGGAGTAAGCATTATTAAAGCCGCCGCCAAAGTCTCAGAAATGGGTGCTTTAGACGTATTCTTTCTGTATCCTCTTTTATGAAGTGATTCTCCAGACGTATCCAGTGCTATAATAGCCTCATCTTTATAGAAAAATACTCTTATGGGATACTCTGCTCCGTCCTCAGCAAACCAGCTTTCGTGATATTCCATTTTTAATTTTTCAACAATAGCTTTCTTAACTATTCTCTGAATGTCAGAAGGGCTGAAAAGCTTACTCTTAACTGTCCCTGCTTTTTTTACCCAAAACTTTCCATCAACAGGTATAAACTTCTGCCAATCCAATGCCTTAACAGCCTCAAAAAGCTGATCATATGTAGTTGCCTTGACTCTTCCAACTTGAATCATTACTCTTTCTGCCGTTCTAAGAAAAACATTTGCCCTACAAACTGCCAATGCATCTCCCTCGAAAGTAACTCTTCCGTCTTCAACTTGAACAATATCATATCCTAAATCTGTAATCTCTCTTTTCAAAACTGATTCAACACCAAAATGACATGGTGTAACTATTTTAAATTTATCCATTATTTATTAAATATGCATTACTGCATCCCTTTCATCTATATTCATACTAGATATGATAATAGTAACTAAAAACAATGTCAACTTTATACTTGTATCATACTTTTATTTAATCTTATATCATATTTTTTTAAAACCTCCCACTACTGCCTTAACTTTATATCCTACTTTGTTCATCTCATTAGCTAACTTAAAACTTAAACTACCTCTCTTGCAATATAAAATCCATATTTTGTCTTTCTTGTCAAACTCTTCAATCTCTTTTAATGATGCATTCGGCAAATTAATTGCATTTTCAATATGAGAAACATCATAATCTTTTCGTCCCCTTAAATCCACAACAATACAATCTTCTTCAATTGCCATTTTTCCTGCCTCTTCAAGAGATATCATATCAAATTTTTTCATCTTTCCTCCACACAATTCTCACTATATATACCACATATTTTACTTATTTTTTTAATTATACTTACTACTTATTATTAAAATTTTTTGTTTATTATTACATATGTTATTAATAAAAATATTGTTCCTATTAACAATAAAAATTATAAATATTAAAGTCTTAAAATCATAAAGATTAAAGTCCCAAATCATAAAAATTAAAGTAACAAATCATAAAGATTAAAGTAACAAATCATAAAGATTAAAGTCACAAATCATAAAGATTATACTTATACATATTATTATAAATCTGAAAAATATTTTCAGATTAAATTTTGTAAGAAAAAGAGCTGTAGCATTGTTATGTTTTCTTAAATAAATAAAAAACTAAGCAAATGCCACAACCCTCTTATTTAACTGTATACAATTTTTCTAAATTTTTTCGAAAACCAAATGATTTTTTTATTCATCTGAATCTTCATTTTTATAACTATTCTTATAGCCATTTTTGTAACTATTCTTTGAATAACTGTTTTCTGAAGATTTATTCTTTGCCTGACCTGTTTTAGAATTACTGTTTTTTAAATGACTTTCATCATAAGCACTATCCTTGCAATTCTTTGACTTTGAATAATCTGACTCATAGTTTTTTGATTTTGAATAATTGTTTGACATATTTGCCTCCTGATTAATTATTTGTCACATAAGTATTATGCAAAATAAAATCAAAATTATTCATTTAAAAATAATTAAATCTTATTGTTAACAAAAATGAAATCTTCTTTTTAAAATTAAATCTTATTGTTAATAGAAGATAAGATCTTATAGCTAGTATAAGCTTAATATTATTAATAAAAAAATAACCCCTGATATTAATCAGGGGCAAGTGTGCGTGACAGGATTCGAACCCACGACCTTCTGGTCCGTAGCCAGACGCTCTATCCAACTGAGCTACACGCACTTAAGCACCTCTTTTAGAGATGCTTTCTTAATGCCGGCGACCGGAATCGAACCGGTACTGTGTTGCCACAACAGGATTTTAAGTCCTGCGCGTCTGCCAGTTCCGCCACGCCGGCATTGTACTGTTTAATTGTACAAGTGGGACCTACAGGGCTCGAACCTGTGACCCCCTGCTTGTAAGGCAGATGCTCTCC